>ERZ808292.64-NODE-64-length-34553-cov-24.307409_pt1 | contig 34553 bp, 57 predicted proteins | sample MGYA00521275_ERZ808292 | MGnify/ENA primary metagenome ERZ808292 (study PRJEB31516, sample SAMN03275613) | gut metagenome | biome: mammalia-associated habitat; material: feces | host: Papio cynocephalus | place: Kenya | collected 2012-07-26 ... | reverse complement strand
TGCACAAAAATCTCTATGAATTCTCGCGCAAAGTGTGAAGAAAGGATAAATATGCATGGTCTATACATCTATATGCAAAAATTGCGGCAAGGAGTACCGCGCCAAAACCAGACGGAGCATGTTCTGCAGTGAGGAATGCAGGCGGGAAGCAGACAAAGAGCGAAAGCGAATTCGATACGGAGCAGTCAAGGAAGAACGGGTCTGCCCGGAATGCGGCAGAACTTTTGAAACAAAAAGAAAGACAAGCAGTTTTTGCAGCCGGGCATGTTCAATCAAATTTGCGGAAAAGCGCAAAGAAAACCGCGACGTGCTCGAGAAGACAACGAAGGAGAAAATCAGCCTCAAAGAACTGTTTCTGCGAGAAAAAGGAATTTGTTATCTGTGCGGCGGGAAATGTGACTTTGAGGATGTGGATTTGAAAGACGGTTTTTTGATGGCAGGGGACACCTTCCCGGCAATCGACTACATAGCGGCCAGCGATGGAAAAACGCAGAGCGCGAAACTGGCACATTACCGCTGCCAAAAGCAGAAGGAGGAGAAAGATGACACAGTATAAGGGACTTGGATACCTGCGGCAAAAGCTGAACGTAAAGCGGCAGCGCGTGTTGACACGATACGAATACTACGAGATGAAAAACAGAGTAAGAGACTTCATGATCTCAACGCCGCCGGATCTTGCGCCCTGGCAATCGGTCCTTGGTTGGTGCGCGACAGCAGTCGACGCTCTGGCGGATCGGATTGTATTTCGGGAATTTGAAGAGGACAATTTCGACCTGAACGAAATTTTCAAGATGAATAACCCGGATATTATCTTTGATTCAGCTGTATTGTCGGCGACAATCTCGTCGTGCTGCTTTATTTACATATCCCCGGATGAAGAGGGATACCCGAGACTGCAGGTGATTGACGGCAGCAACGCGACCGGCATCATTGATCCGATCACGGGGCTGTTGGAAGAGGGATATGCGGTACTGAAGCGCGACAACGACACAGGAAACCCAATACTGGAAGCCTACTTCACGAAAGAAAGCACCCGGTACATCCGAAGAGGCGTGCGCATGGATGAAGTCGCGGCGCACAAAGTTGGTTACCCGCTTCTGGTGCCGATCATCTTCCGCCCGGACGCGAAAAGACCGTTCGGACATTCAAGAATATCAAGATCGTGTATGGCGATCGTCGGATCTGCGCTGCGAACCATCAAGCGTTCGGAAATTGCGGCGGAATTCTTCGCCTACCCGCAAAAATACGTCACAGGGCTGGCAGAAGACGCAGAACCGATGGAAAAATGGCGGGCGGCCATGTCATCCATGCTGATATTCACCGACGACGGTGACGGCAACCACCCGGTCGTTGGACAGTTTGCACAGCAGAGCATGGAACCGCACCTTGCACAGCTGAAAATGTTCGCGTCTCTCTTCGCCGGCGAAACCGGGCTGACATTAGACGACCTTGGTTTTGCCACAGCCAATCCATCGTCGTCCGAAGCAATCAAAGCTGCACACGAAAATTTGAGATATACCGCACGAAAAGCGCAGCGCTCGTTCGGCTCCGGCTTTCTGAATACCGGATATCTCGCCGCCTGCCTGCGCGATAACTATCAATACGACCGCAGTCAGCTTTACTTGACGAAAGCGGCGTGGGCGCCGATCTTCGAGCCGGACGCGGCGGCACTTTCGGGGGCAGGCGATGCGCTCTTGAAGCTGCAGCAGGCATTCCCGGACTACATCACAGACAAGAAGCTGTATGAGCTGACAGGAATTTAGGAGAGAGCATGAAGGACATTACGCCCGAGCTTCAAAAATCGGTTCTAAGCGATTTTTATAACATGGTCGAGGAAGACAACAAAATACAAGCAATTCTCGCGGGAGAGGATAAGCGGGCAACGCTGACGCAGGTGTCAAAGCACGCAGAGCGTCTCGGAGAATATGCGGTCAGAAGTCTTGAAAAAAATTTGACCGACGAAACGCTTCCGGATGGAACACTCTACTGGAACATTGCCAAAGGCGTAATTCCGCAGCTGATGCAGGAAGTGCAGACAGTCGCCATAGATATGGCGGTGAGCGTGCAGACAAGAGAGGATAAAAAAGCGGGGATTGGTCTAAAGCCGGTGCGCCCTGCGTTTAACCAGGAGCGCATTGAGGCCGTCATGAACAAAGTCGTTTTCCTGTCAAGAATGCCGGAGGTACCGGAAGTTGGATAAGAAGATATACGAGGTTCTAAGACGTTCACTGACGAACATCGCGCAAAACTATATTGACGAATACGTCGAACAAAACGCAGAATTCCGTGCGAAAGCCGGGCTGAAAGCAAAAATCATCCGCAGCACAAACGGAAAGTGCTGTAAGTGGTGCGACCAGCTGGCGGGAACCTATAACTATCCTGCACCGCGCGAAGTCTACCAGCGGCACGATAACTGCGACTGCACTGTGACTTATGTCAGCGAAAAAGGCGCACGCGATGTGCACACCAAGCAGCAGCTACGCGCGGAAGAAGTGAGAAAACGGGTCGAAGTGCTGGGATCGGCCAAAGCACATGGGAGTGAGAAAGACGAGGCTTATGTAAAACGCAAGCGAATTGCCCTTTCGAATGGCGAAAACTGCATGGAGACAACAGACTTGTGGGAAAGACCAAAAGAAAACACCGGGGAAGTCGTTGAAAGAGGGTTTATTGTTATAGACGGAACGCGGCATGAAATTGACGGAAAAAAGATTGAGTTCCACCCAAGCGTGCGAGAGTGCGAAGTTGCAGAGATACTCCAAAAGTGGACTGGCGGGACCGTGGAACTCATGCCAAAAGTGAATTACCCAAAGGGCGTGCGAACACCGGACTATGTGCTGAACGGGATAGAATTTGACTTGAAGAGTCCAACAGGTTCCGGAAAGAACACAATATCGCACAATGTCGAAAGCATAAAAGGGCAGGCTCTCGGGCTTATCTTGGACATAAGCAAAACAGGACTATCGGAAGAAGAAGTGATTGAACAACTGCGCAGGGCATACCGGTCAAAACGATGCGCGCACCTGAACATCACAATCGTAGTAAGCAAGGACAGCGTGATACATACCTTTGAACGAATAAGAAAAATAAAAGAGAAGTGAGACACTTGCACCGACCTGTAAGCAGGACGATGGGCCTCACCTCTCAAAATTATTGTACCACATATCAAAACAAAAAGCAACGCAAAGGAGAAACAACATGGCGAAAGACGATTACCACGTTATTGCCTATAAGATTCTGGCGTACTTGTATCGATGCCTGAAGGACGGAGAAACTGTTCAGGCAGAGCTACTCGAACCGGAAAGCAGGGTGATCAATATCAACCAAAGCTACTGGGGATACATCATGGAAAACATGCAAAAGCAGGGATACATCGAGCATATCACGCTGACGTTCGCGATGGGACACGAGCTTGTAGACTGGGATGTCAGCAAATGCAGAATCACCCCACAGGGCATTGAGTACCTACAAGCAAACCGGGCAATCAAAAGAGCCTATGAGTTTTTAAGAAGCATCAAAGAGATCCTTCCAATCGATATCGTGTAGGAGCAGCCTATGCCGGACAAGAAAATCGGAAACCAGCGCCCCACGCAATCGCTCGTGCTGCCATACGAAAAAACCATCGGAGACGAAGCAATCAAGGCTTACGAAAAAACCGGAAGAACTGCGCAGGAGTGGCAGGAGCTTCTGATTTACGATATGATGGCCAGAAATGAAGAGGATCTGTGGGTACACACCAAGTTCGGCTACGCGGTACCACGTCGAAACGGCAAAAACGAAGTTGTGATCATGCGAGAGCTCTGGGGTCTGATGAACGGCGAGCGAATCTTGCACACCGCGCACCGGACTTCGACTTCACACGCGGCGTGGGAACGGATCTGCAAACTGCTTGCAAAGGCAGGGTATGTGGAGAAGGAAGATTTTAAAAGCCTCAAGCAGCAAGGGCTGGAATCAATCGAAATGCTGACAAGCGAAGGTGTGTTGAACTTCCGGACAAGATCCTCGAAAGGCGGGCTCGGAGAAGGCTACGACCTCCTGATCATCGATGAAGCACAAGAATACCAGGACGACGAAGAATCCGCGCTGAAATATGTTGTTTCGGATTCCAAGAATCCGCAGACGCTCTTTTGCGGTACACCGCCGACGGCCGTCAGCTCCGGAACCGTCTTCGCGAAGCTTCGAAAAGCGGCACTCGGCGGCGAAACCAAAAACACCGCATGGGAAGAATGGTCTGTTGAAAAGATGTCCGATGTACGCGATAAGTCGCTCTGGTACTTATGCAATCCGTCACTGGGAACAATCCTGACCGAACGAAGCATCGAGGATGAAATCGGCCCGGATGAAGTGGACTTTAACATTCAGAGACTGGGGCTATGGATTAAATACAATCAGAAATCAGCAATTACGAAAGCAGAATGGGAGAAACTCATCGTGCCAAAGATGCCGAAATTTAATAAGAGTCTTTTTGCCGGAATTAAATATGGTAAAGACGGCGCAAACGTCGCAATGTCCGTAGCGGTCAAAACGCAGGAAGGAAAGATCTTCATTGAAGGCATCGACTGCCAGCCGGTGCGAAACGGGACGGGCTGGATTGTCGACTACATCAAACGCATGCAGCCAAAAGGCATTGTAATCGACGGCGCGAACGGACAGCAGCTGCTGGCAGAAGAGCTGAAAGACTGCAAAATCAGAGGCGTCATACTTCCGACCGTCAAAGAGATCATCGCCGCCAACGCTGCGTTCGAGCAGGGGATTTTCTCGGAAACAATCTGTCACACCAATCAGCCGTCAATGGTGCAGGCAGCATCGAACTGCGAGAAACGTCAAATTGGGTCAAACGGCGGATTCGGCTATAAGGCGTTAAAAGACGGCATTGAGATTGCGCTTTTGGACAGCGCTATACTGGCGCACTGGGCATGCAGCGAAAACAAGGCGCGTAAAAAACAGAAGGTATATTATTAAGCCCTTGGCTTATGATATAAATTTACCGACCACCGGGCAAAGTGGGGAAAGGAAAAAAAGATGGCAGAATTCAAGATCATCGAAACACAGGAGCAGTTTGACGCCGCGATCACGGAGCGGATCGCAAGGGCAAAGGAAGCCGCAAGAAAAGAATTCGAGGGCTACCTTTCGCCGGAGCAGCAGAAGAAAGCGGCCGAGGAACTGGAAAGGAAGATCGGCGAGCTCACCGGAGAGCTGACCGAAGCAAAAGGAAAATACACGGAAAGCCAGAGCGAAATCGCAAAGCAAGCGGAAAAGATCGCGAAATACGAGGCGGACTCGGCAAAAACCAGAATCGCGCACGAGCTGGGGCTTTCCTACGATGCAGTTGCGTACCTGCGCGGCGAAAATGAGGAGGAAATCAGAAAAAGCGCCGAGGGACTCAAGACAATTATCGGAAACAGAAGCGTGCCGCCGCTCGCCGATCCGGAGGGCGATCCGGGCAAAGACGGCACCAAAGCAGCTTATAAAAAAATGCTCAAAGACATGAAAGGAGAATAACACATGGCAGTGACAGCATTAAGCAAAGGATCTTTATTCGATCCGGTACTCATCAACGACCTTATCACGAAAGTAAGAGGGAAGTCTTCTCTGGCGAAACTTTCCCGCATGACGCCGGTCAGCTTCGTCGGCAACAAGGAGTTTATTTTCAACATGGACTCCGAAATTGATATCGTAGCCGAAAACGGTCAGAAAAAGAATGGCGGCGGCACCCTTACGCCGGTCACCATCCTGCCGATCAAGTTCGTTTACGGCATGCGCGTGTCTGACGAATTCATGTACGCTGCGGAGGAAGAGCAGATCGCGATTCTGCAGGCATTCAATGACGGCTTCTCGAAAAAAGTCGCATCCGGGCTGGATCAGGCAGCCTTTCACGGCATCAACCCGTCCACCGGCGAAGCATCCGCCGTAATCGGAGACAATCACTTCGACAAGGCGGTCACACAGACCGTAGACTATGCAGCGGCCACCGTGGACGCTAACATCGAGGCGGCAATCGCGCTCGTAGAAGGCTCTGACGGAGAAGTGACCGGAATGGCGGTTTCTCCGGCGGTCAGAAGTGCATTGGCGGCGCTCACAAACTCCGCAGGCGATAAGCGCTACCCGGAATTCGCCTTTGGTGGTCAGCCGCCTACTCTCGGGAAGAATGTTCTTGACATCAACAAGACGGTTGCAGTCGGCACGAAGGATCAGGCAATCATCGGCGACTTCGAGAACATGTTCAAATGGGGCTACGCAAAAGAAATTCCGACCGAGATCATCAAATACGGCGATCCGGACGGACAGGGGGACTTAAAGCGCATGAATCAAGTATTCATCCGCGCGGAGGTTTACCTCGGCTGGGGCATCCTCGACGCAGGATCGTTCGCACGGATCGTAAATCCGGCAGGCACGCCGTAAGAAGGAGGCAGAACATGGTCTATATCAATAAAAAGACCGGTGCAGTCGTGGAAACTGACTGCACCGTAAACGGCGGCGACTGGGAACCGCAGGAGCCACCGAAAAAGAGAGCAAAAAAACGAAAGGAAAGCGAAGAAAGCGAAGAAAGCGAGGAATGACCATGGACTATGCGACCATTGACGACATTATCGTCCTGTTTCGTGCCTTGACACCGCAAGAGACAGAGCGAGCAGAGGCTCTGATCCCGATCGTCTGCGATTCGCTCCGCTACGAAGCGGAAAAAATCGGAAAAGATCTGGATGCGATGGTTGGTAGCAATCAAAACCTCGCCGGCGTAGCGAAATCGGTCACGGTCGATGTGGTGGCCAGAACCCTAAACACCTCAACAACCGCGGAACCGATGTCACAAACAACGCAATCCGCGCTCGGGTACTCCGTATCCGGCACATATCTCGTGCCGGGCGGAGGCTTGTTTATCAAAAAGTCCGAGCTTGCGCGGCTGGGGCTAAGAAGACAAAGATACGGAGCAATCGAATTATGGAAATCAGAGGAACTACAGTCACCTTGATCAACAAGGTGGAAACCGGCAAAGACCTGCTTAACGCGCCAACCTACAAAGAGACGGAAACTCAAGTGGAAAATGTCCTGATCTCACCGGTGTCTACTGATGATGCCGCGACGGCACAAAATTTGTTCGGAAAAAAAGCGGTCTACACATTGGGGATCCCGAAAGGCGACACAAATACTTGGGAAGACAGCGAAGTCCGGTTTTTCGGGCGCCGCTGGCGCACATTCGGCTTCGTGATTGAAGGCATTGAAGAGATGATCCCGCTATCCTGGCATAGGAAAGTGATGGTGGAGCGCTATGAATAGCCTAAAGGTCAAATTAAACTCTAGCGGCGTGCGCGAGCTGCTCAAATCGGCGGAGATGCAGAGCCTGCTTGCGGAGCGGGCGCAGCAGATCACAAACCGGCTCGGAGACGGATATGCGATAGACCCGTATGTCGGTAAGAACCGCGCCAACGTTTCGATTCACCCGGAAACCGCCAAAGCGTTCCGCGAAACCTACAAAGAGAACAGTATTTTGAAAGCATTGAGGTGACGCATGATTGAAGATAAGATAGTCGCTTACCTCGGCGAAGCTTTAGACGTTCCGGTCAGTGTCGAAAAACCGAAAGGCGAGAAGACTTTCGTGCTGGTCGACAAAACCGGAAGCGGAGAGAAAGACAAAATCAAAAGCGCGACGTTTGCGGTGCAGTCCTATGCGGAGTCTCTGCGCAAGGCAATTCTATTAAACGAGAAAATAAAGCTCGCGATGGAAGGAATGAAGGCACTGACAAACATCTCAAGCGTCAAACTGAACACGGATTATAATTTCACAGATGAAGAGACCAAAGAGTACCGCTATCAGGCGGTCTACGACTTGGTATACATGGAATAGGAGGTACACATGGCAGTCAATACAGCGAATGTTTCCACAGGAAAACCAAAAGTGACCGGCGCAGTTTACCGTGCGCCGATCGGAACCACGCTGCCGACGGATGCGACAACAGAACTCGCAGACGGGTATGTGTCGCTCGGGTATGTATCCGATGATGGCATGACCAACTCCAACTCGATGGAGGTCGAAAACTTAAAAGCATGGGGCGGAGATATCGTGCTCACAACACAGACAGACAGAGAGGACACCTTTCAGTGCAAACTGATCGAGGCGTTAAATCTTGAAGTCCTGAAAGCCGTATACGGAGATGACAATGTAACTGGGACGCTGGAAGCAGGCGTGACGGTAAAGGCAAATACCGCGCAGTTGGAACCGTACATCTGGGTATTCGACATGATCATGCGAGGCGACAAGCTGAAGCGCGTGGTCATCCCGAACGGAACGATTACAGAGGTCGGCGATATTACCTACAAAGACGAGGAAGCGATCGGCTATGAAGTCACCATCACGGCGGCGGTAGACGCGAGCGGAAACAGTCACTACGAATACATCAAATAAAGGAGAAGCACATGCTAGAGGGAAAAACAACATCGGGCTTTCACTGGAAACTGGAAGACGACGCGCTGGACAACTACGAGCTTTTGGAGGCCTTGCGTGAGATCGACACCGGAAATGAAGCGGCGGTTGTCGACATGATCAACCTGCTGCTTCCGGAGAAAGAGAAGAAAGCGCTGAAAGATCACATCCGAAGCCAGAGCGGACGCGTCAGCGCAAAAAAGATGATTCAGGAAGTCGCGGAGATTCTGGAGGCAAGCAAAGAAGGAAAAAACTCCTAACCCTCGCCGGGATGCTGGGAACCGATGAAGAGGCACTCATATGCGATCTGGCAGAGACCTACCATGTGTTAGACTACAAGGCGCTGCCGGTCAAAACGGTGGCGCTTTTTGCATCCGGGTTGAGGGACAGCGCAAGAATCAAAATGAAAATCAGCGGGCAGGCCGCAGAGAGCAAAACAATTCTCCTTGCGGCCGCTGTTGACAGACTTACCATGCTGCTGTGGGCAGGATCGGAGGACGGACAAAAGAACCGGAACCGCCCGAAGATGATCGTGCCGCAGCTGCTGGGCGAAGAAGAGAAAGAAACACTCACATTTGATTCCATCGAATCATTTGCAGCCAAACGGCGGGAAATTCTTGAGAAAGGAGGAAACTATGGCAACTGAACTGGCAAAAGCCTATGTGCAAATCGTTCCGTCAGCAGAAGGAATGAAAGGCATGATTACAAAGGAGCTTGGCGGGGAAGCAGACAGCGCGGGAAAGAGCGCAGGAATCAGCATCGCAGGCGCAGTAAAAAAAGCAATTGTCGCAGCCGGAATTGGGACGGCGTTAAAGGCTGCCATCACAGAGGGCGCGGCGTTAGAGCAGTCCATCGGCGGTATCGAAACACTGTTCAAAGACTCCGCGGACCAAATGAAGCAGTATGCGAAAGACGCGTACAAAACCGCAGGCGTCTCCGCAAACGACTACATGGAGCAGGCGACGAGCTTTTCCGCATCGCTCCTGCAATCCGTCAGCGGTGACACCCAGAAAGCGGCCGAAGCGGCAAATCAGGCAATCATTGATATGGCGGACAACTCAAATAAGATGGGTACGAACTTGGAAGACATCCAGCATGCGTATCAAGGCTTCGCGAAGCAAAACTACACCATGCTCGACAACCTCAAACTGGGCTACGGCGGCACGAAGGATGAAATGGAGCGCTTGCTTGCGGACGCCGAGAAGCTGACCGGCGTAAAATACGATATTAGCAATTTATCGGATGTGTATTCGGCGATCCACGCAATCCAGGACAACCTGAACATTACAGGAACTACAGCGGAAGAAGCGGCAAGCACCTTGAGCGGGTCGCTCGCCTCGATGAAAGCGTCTTTTACAAATCTGCTTGGCTACTGGACAATCGGAGAAGATGTTAAACCGTATATTACGCAGTTTGTGCAAAGCGCGGCGACATTCCTGTTTCAGAACCTCGTTCCGGCAATCGGAAACATCCTCGTGCAGCTTCCGTCTGCGCTGGGAACATTCGTAGCAACCGCGCTGCCAATGATCGCAGAGCAAGGAAAGAAAATGATCACAGCGCTCACAGACGCGATTCAAAACGACCTTCCTAAAATGCTGGACGAAGGAGCCGCAGGCGCGGAAAACTTCATCGCCGGCATGGTTGACAAAATTCCGGACGTGCTTACCGGAATCGGGGAAGTTTTAACGAAACTTTTAGACGCAATTTTAACGGCATTGCCAAAATTTGCGGAAAAAGGTGCGGAGATCATCAAGAACCTGGTGAGCGGGCTCGTATCAAAACTCCCGGACATCGCAGCCGGAGCCTTAAAAATTATCACAAAAATATCCGTCACCATCATCAATCACCTGCCGGACATCATCGCCGCAGGTGTGAAGATCATCGTAAGCGTGCTTTCCGGAATTATAAGTGCGATACCGAAGCTGGTCGCAGGGCTTCCGAAAGTAGTGTCCGCAATCGTCAACCACTTCAAGCAGGTCAACTGGGGATCCATCGGAAAGGCGATTATCAGCGGCATCGCGAAAGGTATCCGAAGCGGTATCTCGTCCATCGCAAACGCTGCAAAGGAAGCAGCGAAATCGGCTCTAAACGCTGCAGAGAAGTTCCTCGGCATCAACTCACCGTCTAAGGTGTTCCGAGATCAGATCGGCGGCAACATCACTGCGGGCATGGCGGCCGGCATCACGGACGGACAAAACGAAGTCAACAAAGCGATCAAAAATGCGGCGCTTTCGTCCACAAGGGGATTCGACACAAGCTTCAGCATAAAAGGCGAAGGCTACGCGCAAAAGTCCGCTGCGGAAGACATCCTAAACGGCATCAGCGGCATGGTCGGGAAGCAAAGCGAAACTTACACCATCAACCTGAATGTGGATGGCAAAACGCTTGCGCAGGTTGTGTTCGATCCGTTGGCGGAATTAACCACGAAAAGGAGGGTGGCAATTGGCTATTAGCAACATCACGATTTATAACCAAACCGAAAAGATTGAAATGCCAAAAGTGCGCTACACCTTGACACAGGAAGAGGAATCCGAAGAAAACACCATGATGAGCGGGCGAATCGTCAAAGACATCTTAGGCTATCGTCCGGTCATTGAAGCGGAATGGGAATGGGTTCCCGCGCAGACCATCGCGAAGCTGGCGGCGTGGATCCGAAGCGGAAAGTTTCTGGAGGTAGCGTATCAAGACCTGGACGGGACAACCAAAAAAGAACCGTTCAAATTCTCCCAGCCAGAGCCGGAGGTATTCACCTACCAAAAGGACGGAACTGCAGTGTGGCGAAACGTAAAACTCAAGATGACCGCACAAGAGGTAACAAGCGATGATTGATGTAAACAACATGGCAAGGGATGCGTTCCTCGATGAACGAAAAGCACCGCAGGTCAGAGTGACCTTTAATGGCACGCAGGTCGTTGATCAGGAGAACGTAATATCCGCGAAGCTGCAGGAAGACCTCGCAGATCAGAACATCACGATCGGTTCCGCGTTCTCGCAAAGCTTCGAACTCAAAATGTGTATGCCGGCTTCGGCGATTCCGCTGACCGGCGCGTACTTCACTGCCGAAGCAAGTTTTGACGGGATGAACCGGGCAAAGCTCGGGAAATTCTACGTAAACGCAGTTTCCACAACGGATAACTACAAAACTGTTTCCATCACAGCAACCGACCGCATGGCGCTCCTGACAGACACCTATACGCCGGCAATCGACTTTCCGGCAACGCCACAGGAGATCCTTGCGGATATCACGAACCAGTACAATCTGGAGCTGGATACCAGTATAAGCTATGCGAATATCTCAATCTCGCAGCTTTATGAAGGAACGGTTCGAGATTACATTGGCTGGATCGCAGGGCTATCCGGGAAAAACGCACGGTTCAACCGGGAAGGAAAACTCACATTTACCTGGTATCATCAAATCGTGGCCGTGTATGGCGATGTAAACCTTGATGATGCTATCGATGCGAAAGACATCGCCTACATCAACGAAAATCTTCTGGGTTCAGCCTCAAGGGAAAACGCCGAGGCGATCCTCGGTCGCATGATCGTCGGAAAAGCTTATATCGGGGCAAAGATCAAAGACACGACCAGAGCGCCGCTTGCGGATGTCAATCAGGACGGCATCATAAACGAGGAAGACACAGCAGAGATCCAAGGTTATATCGACGGCACGCCATACGACCCGACGCTGGTCGGAACCGTAAAAGAGTACGCGCAGCTTCTGGACGAAAATCGGATCGAAAGAAACGGCTTCCAGCTATCCGCATCCGAAGTCTACACCATCTCGGCACTGATATCCGGAACCGAAGAAAGCCCGGTTGAATCCGGGGCGGGAAAAGCGATCAGCTTTTACAACCCGTTCATGACAAAAGCCGTTCTCGACCAGATTACGGCAAAGAACCTGCCATTCGCCTACCTTGCGGCGAAAATCAGTTACCGGGGATGCCCGTCGTGGGAAGTCGGAGACATCATCCGGGTGCAGGCGGGCGGAAGCTGGAATGTGCCGATCATGAGCCAGACGCTCGATTTCGGCAAAAAATTATCGGGCGAAATCAAGAGCCTTGGGCTTTCGGATGAAGAGGAGAGCGCGATCCGTGTCGTGCCGGATGTGAAAGAGGTTGAACGGCAGCTGCCGGAGATCAAACAGGTGCTGACGGACATCAACAGCTCGCTCCTAAGTGGGACGGACGGATACATGATCCTAGATGAAGAGGAAATCAATGGTGTCAAACGTTTATCCGGATTCAAATTGATGGACACCCCGACGATTGGAGATCACACCAAAGGCTGGATTGCAAACAAAAACGGCATCGGCTGGTCCGATGACGGATTCAAGACCATTTCGAAGCTAGGCCTAGATATGGCAAATGGAAAGATTTACGCAGACCAGATCGCGGCCGGAGCCATCATCACAAATTCATTCAAAATTGGCGATGCTATGAGTTTTGACGGAGCCACCGGGGAAATTACCTTCGGTTCCGGCGTGAAAATGAGCTGGGCAAGCATCGAAGACCAGCCGGACATCCCAGCGAACCTTTCGGATCTAAACAATGACGAAGGATTCATTAACTCAACGACAGCCACCACGATTACGAATAACGCAATCAGCACGGCGACAATCCGCGCAAATCAGGTGCAGGCGGGAAGTTTCACCATGACCGGGGGCACAATAAAAGTTACCACTTCGGACAATGCAAGTGTCATTAAGTTAACGGGGGATACGTTTTATTCCTTCTTGAAGCCAGAAGGGCTGGAAATGGGGTGGAACGACAGTACAACAAAAGTTTCGTATGTCAGCGCCAACGCCTTCTACCTTGCAAACGGCGCAAAGCAAACAAACATTGCCGCCGGAGAGATCTACATAAACAACTCAAAAGTTGCAACAATAAGTGATTTGTCGGGTTACTACAGCTCCGGTGACAGCATCGATGCTTACCGCGTCATTGCGTCTAGCTACATCCGGGGTCTCAAAATTGTTGCAGAGTCTCCGGGATCCACATCAAATTCTGCAGGGATTCTTTACTCATCAACATACGGCGGGTATACGTTGTGCGAACTTAGCGGCTCGTCAAAGCGGTTCAAACATGGCATTCGCGACTTGACCGATGCGAAAAAAGCAGAATTCAAAAAATTATACGAAATCAACGTGCAAGAGTGGACGTACAACGATGACTACATCGACCCCGCGGATGAGTTATACCAAAAAGAAACGTTCGGCATCATCGCAGAAGACCTGCAGCTGGCAATCCCGTCCGCAGTCACGCATGACGCAGACGGACTGGTCCAGAACTATCGAGACCGCGACCTGCTGAATGCGATGCTGTATCTGTTGCAGGAGCAGAAAAAAGAGATTGATCTGTTAAAAGAAAGGATGGTGAACTGATGGAAAAAGAGAAGATTCAGCAGATGATTAGCACGCTGGCAAGTGTCAAAGTCGAAGTGGCAGAAGCGCCGAAGATCATCGGCGTGATCAACCTACTAAGTCAGGAACTTGCCGGAAGAAAGGAGGAATAATGGCACTGTATACATGGAAAGACGGCGAGCTGGTCACAGCCGCAAAACTCAACGCCTACGGCGAAGGACTGGAGCAGATGAAAGAAGACGCAGAGTCCGCGAAGACCGCCGCCGAATCCGCCAAGACCGCCGCAGAGTCGGCAAAGACAGCAGCCGCCGGATCCGCAACAGAAGCCGCGTCAGCAAAGACAGCTGCGGAGTCGGCAAAAACCGGTGCCGAAAGCGCGAAGACTGCGGCTGCGAGTTCCGCAACCGCCGCCGGAAATGCCAAGACCGCCGCCGAGTCCGCAAAAACAGCCGCAGAGTCAGCAAAGACCGCCGCCGCCGGGTCAGCAACAGAAGCAGCGGCATCAAAAGAAGCCGCCGAAACGGCGAATACTTCCGCGCAGTCGGCCAAGACTGCCGCAGAAACCGCTGCACAAAGCGCAGAGAGCGCAAAAACAAGCGCTGCAGGCTCCGCAAGTTCTGCCGCTGATGACGCACAACGAGCAGAAGATGCCGTCGCACACAATCCAACAATCCAAAGCGGCGTTTGGTATGTCTGGGATCCGAAAACAGAAGCCTACATATCGACCAATGTCCCTGCAACGGGACAAATGACCGTTGAAGTCACCTATCAGCAGGGCGATTCGGCGACCATGCCGCCAAAAGGCGCATGGCTGACATCTCCGCCGGAAGTCGCGCAGGGAAAGTACCTATGGACCAAAACGCTGTTTAGTGACGGAACTGTTGGTTACAGCGTCGCCCGTCAGGGCATGGACGGAACCGGTGCAGTAATATCTGTCAACGGGAAAAGTGGGGAAGTGACCATCACGGCAGACGACATCGAGGAGGGAAGCGCAAACAAGTATGTCACCGCCGCAGAGAAAGACAAGATTGCAAACCTGCCAGAAAACACGGACACTGCGCTGTCAAAGAAAGTCGACAAGGTCACAGGCAAAGGCCTATCCACAAACGACTACACAAACACCGACAAAGGAAAAGTAGACAACCTGCCGAACGACACCGACGCCGAGCTGTCAAAAAAAGCGATCACAAAAAACTTTACCGCTGCCCTGGGCGTATCATGGACAGCCAAGACGGGCTACGTGCAGCAGACGATTACCGTGCAAGGGATTCTCACAACAGACACGCCGATAATTGATCTCGTCGCAACGACAGCAGATTTCGAAGCGCAAGAAGAAGCGTGGGGAAAAGTTTTCAAGGCACAGGCAGGCGCAAATCAGATCACATTCTACGCAAAAGAAGCAACGGAAACAAGCGTCAACCTAAACATAAAGGTGGTGAGATAAATGGGAGACTGTTTCATTGTAAGACGCGGCGGTAGCAGCATGGGCAAAATTCCAACCGGAATTGAAATTACAACGCCGCCGACCAAAACAAGCTACAAAGCAGGCGAAAAGATCAGCCTGTCCGGGATGGTTGTAAAAGCAAATTACTCGGACGGATCCTCGCAGGACGTTACAAGCCAATGCACATCTTCACCGGCGGCAGGAACGGCGGTCTACGAAGATACGAACAAAATCACCGTGACGTGGGTATGGGACAAAGCAAATATCACATATCAAACGAGCCAGCCGATTACCGTCACAAGAGTATTGTCTGCGATCACGATCAGCACGCAGCCGACGAAGCGAAGCTATGCGCAAGGAGATAAGTTAGACCTGTCCGGCATGGCGGTAAAAGCAACCTACACATCGGGAAAAACGGCGATCGTCACAAGCTATACAACATCGCCCGCAAATGGCAGCACGCTAAACAATATTGGAACCGTTACGGTAACGGTCAGCTACACCGAGGGCGGCGTCACAAAGACTGCAAGCACAACCGTCACGGTGTCCGTGAAGATTGTAACATGGTCAGGCGGAACAGATGCACAGATTACGGCGATGATCCAAGCAGCGGACGCAGGTCAAATTAACCTAACTGATTATTGGACAGTCGGTGACGAACGGACGGTTCAGCTATCTGCAATGGCAGCAACTGGGGTGGGAGAATCCCATGCGGCGCAAGCAGTAACGCTCGTTCTGATGGATTCGACTTGTACAGGATTCACGCTTGCATCGGCAACATCTGGCGGCAAGACCAAACCGTCATTCATTGTCGGGCTAAAAAATAGCCTTGCAGAAGCAGGTTACATGAATTCGACAAGCATCAACACCAATGGATGGTCGGGATGTGCAAGAAGAACGTGGTGCAATGATGTATTCCGCGCGGCAATCCCAAGTACGCTTCGCGGCATTTTCAAACAGTTCAAATGGAAGCAAGGAAAAGGCGGCGGAAGCTCAAGCGGACTTCTTGAAACAACCGACTATTTTGGACTTGCGCCGGAAAAGGCGGTTTTTGGAAGCGTGTCTTATGCGCAATCGGATGAAGCAGCTCTTTACGCACAATGGAAATGGTATCAAACAGCCTCAAACCGCATTAAAAAACATGGTGATACAGGTTCTGCGAGCCGTTGGTGGGAGTGCTCTCCGTCTTCGGGCTCCTCGTATCGTTTCTGTTATGTCAGTAGCGGTGGCAGTGCGAACAGTAACGGTGCGAGCGTTACTTATGGGCTTGCTCCGTTCGGCTGTATCTAAAATCAAAAATCAAGAAATCGACCGGGCTGTGTCCCGGTCGGGAAAGGAAAAGCATGAGTGTACCAACATGGAAACGGTCAGAATCACAAACTGAATACCTTTGGCAAATATATCAATTTACAATTCGGATTTCGGAGATTTGCGCAAATAAACCGAAAAAATACAAAGGAAGCTACACCGACAAAATAATCAGCCTGACTTGCGACGCATTCGTCCACGCAAGAACCGCAAACGAAATCTATGTCAAGACAAAAGCGGACGCAGAGCAGCGCAGAATGCACCTCATAGAAGCGAAAGGGCTGATACTATCCGTGTGTACACTCTCGGATATTTTCCTCGAACTTTGCAAACGCTCGCCGGACTGCAAGAAAGAGAAAATCTTAAAAGAGCAGGAAACTGTCGGGAAGTTTTGCTACACAATAACAAATTTGATATCCGGCGTCCTAAAATCGGACGCAAAGCGATATGCGGCTTTGGTCTGTTAGTTCTGCAAGCAATTGGTGGGAGTGCTCTCCGAATTCGGGCAACTCGAATAATTTCTGTAATGTCAATAGCGATGGCAGTGCGAACAATAACAATGCGAACAATACTAATGGGCTTGCTCCGTTCGGATATATCAAAAAGACAAGAAAAGTAGCCGAGGTGAAATTAGATGTCTAAGATACAGGAGACCAAAGTCGCGCCCGAGGGCAAATCATTTCCTGCGGCTGATGTGCGTACGCGCACAGACAGACAAACCGCAGGAATCACCTTTGAAGATTTACTCGAAGCGTCAAAGAAGTGCAAGAGAAACGTCGCGTGGAAATCCAGCACGCAGATGTACACGATAAACCGTCTGATGTGGGCGGCAAGCCTCGAAGAAAAACTCGAACGCGGAACCTATAAACCGAAAAGATACAACCGGTTCAGAATCCATGAACGCGGAAAATTAAGAGAAATCCGTTCGGTTCACATATCCGACAGAGTCGTGCAAAAGGCATTCAATGAAAAAGTCTTGAAGCCAAAGACCTACCCGTCGCTAATTAACCGAAACTGTGCCAGTCAGCCGGGAAAAGGAACGACCGCGCAGCTCGAGGGGCTAAAAGAGGATCTGCGAAGGCATTATCGAAAGCATGGACGAAAAGGCTACATTCTGCTGCTGGACTTCACGAACTACTTCGGGAACATCGACAAAGAAATTCTGCTGGAAAAACTGAAATTGAATTCGGACGAAGAAAGACTGTTTCGGGCGTTCATAAAGGACGACGAAGGGTTAAGTCTAGGTTCAGAGGTCAATCAGACCGGCGCGATTTTCTACGCCTCAAGCCTTGACCACTATATCAAAGAGAGGCTTCGCATCAAGGGCTACGGAAGATATATGGACGACAGCTATCTGATTCACGAAGATAAAAAGTATTTGGAACATTGCCGGGACGAGATCTTCAAAGAATGCGAAAAGCTGAAAATCCAAATCAATCCAAAGAAAGTCAAACTGATTCGGCTGATCGACCAGTTTACATTCTTAAAGAAACGAATCAGACTGACGGAGACCGGAAAAGTCCTCATGCGACCGGTCAAAGACAATTTTAAGCGAAGGCGAAAAAATCTCAAGACACAGAAAAAGCTATTGGATGACGGGAAAATAAATCAAGCGCAGATCGAACAATCCTATCAAACATGGCGAAGTTATGCGATTCAAAACGGCGCATCAAAAAAATCAATCAAAAGCATGGATAAATTATACCACGAATTATTTGGAAAGGAGAAATTATGGACGCAGAAATCCTAAAGGAATTCAGAGCCTATCGCGATCAGGTTCTGGCAAAATTCGATGAATACGACAAAATCCTACGAACACTGGTCGATGGAAAGACAAAGTTGATTGCCGGAACATTCGACGACGAAACCGCTCTGAAAGTCAAAGACTTATACCCGCTCTTCGCGGACATCGTCGGAACGACCCAGAAAAAGGGCTTCCGCTGCCGGTATGAAGTGAACGGGCAAATGAACCTGTACAAGTTATCCTGCGACGATCAGACTGCGGACGGCACGCAGATCCTGGCAGACTGGAACCCGGTCAGCGCACAGGCAATCTGGACAGCGATCGACGTTGAACACGCCGGCACACTGGAAGACCCGATTCCGGCAGCTGCTGGTATGGAGTACGTCAAGGGTAAATACTACATCGAGGGCGCGACCATCTATCTGATGAACCGTGAGGGAATGCAGGACGGGGAAAAAATCACGCTTCAATATCTGCCATCCGAAATGGTCGGGCAGTATTTTGAAAAAGTAAAGTAGAAAGGAGGGGCATATGGCGAAAGTAATTTTATCCGGCGCAAACCTGACTGCGCATTTCACGTTCAAGGAGTACGCCAAAAACCAGACCGGCACCGTCAAACTGACAGCCGAGGCAATTCTGCACGCGCAGTGCCTAGAAGAGTTCCGGCAGTGGTACGGAAGACCGATGACAGTCAACGGATGGTTCCGCACCGCAGCCTACAACAAGAAGGTCGGCGGCAACGCGAAGTCTTCGCACCTGCGCGGCGTTGCGACAGATTGGGGGCTGCCGGGCGTCAGCAAAGACAATTTTATCCGGTACGCAAAGAAATGGAAAGAGATCTGCAAGGCACACGGCATTGTCGGCGAAGCGGGACTATACACATGGGGCATTCACCTCGGAAGCAGTGTCAGATACTCCAAGACGTTCTACCATTGGGACAGCCGGTCTGGGAAGCAGGTCAACCTGGCGTTTAAGGAGTTGAGGTAATGAAAAAAAGAACAAAGTTTGTAATCGCCGCCATGGTGAACATCATCTGGTACACCATCGCAGCACTGCTCTTGCTCGCTAAGGGCAGAACCATACCGGACACGCTGACCGTTGCATGGTTCAGCGCATGGACGGCCGAACTTGCGCTCTTAGCCGGTATTAAAATCCGGGGAAAGGAAGAAAACAATGAAAACAATCAAGACAATTAGAGAAGCAGCCATCAACCTGTTAAAGGTAAAATCCATCGTAACGGTTTTAACAACCTTGACTTTCGTTTATCTGGCGGTCACCGGTCAGATCAGCCAGGATTTCATGGTCGTTTATTCCGTCATTATCGCATTCTATTTTGGAACGCAGGCGCAGAAGAAAGCAGACACACCGGATCAGCAGGAAGAGGAAACGAAATGAGTGAGACCATCATCACATCGTTGATCACCGGCGGCGTGACGCTTGTCGTCTGCATGATCAACAACCGTTATCAGCTGCGGCAAACGGATCAAAAGCAGCAGGAAACTGTGGGCCTGATATCTTATAAGCTCGAAGAGCTGAAAAAGCAGGTCGAAAAACACAACGAGGTTGTCAAGAGGATGTTCATCGCGGAAAAAAGGCTGGACGTATTAGAAGAACGAGGCAAAGTCGTAAACCACAGGATTGACGATCTGGAACATATAAACCACTAACCCCACCGAGCACTGGACGATAGCAGCCCTGCGGATAACTGCAAAACAGAATAAGAAAATATGAAAGGAGAGGAAAATGAACGAATTAAAGATTTTTGAAAATACAGAGTTTGGGAAAATGAGAACTATTGAAGAAGGCGGCAAGGTGCTGTTCTGCGGAAACGATTGCGCAAAGATGCTCGGATATACAAATCCGAATAAGGCAGTCAACGATCATTGCAGGGCTATAACGAAACGTTCTACCCCTATCAGCGGCAAGTTGCAGGAGATCAACTTCATCACCGAGGGAGACCTTTACCGGTTGATCACTCACAGCAAGCTGCCAGCGGCAGAACAATTCGAGAAATGGGTCTTCGATGAAGTGCTTCCATCCATCCGCAAGCACGGCGCATACATGACACCACAGAAGATTGAGGAAGCTCTTCTGAATCCGGACACCATCATCAAGCTGGCAACCGACCTGAAAGCGGAGCGAGAAGAGCGCATGAAGCTCCAAAGAGAAACAGAGGAGTTGAAGCCGAAAGCCCTGTTCGCAGACGCAGTCAGTGCATCGCAATCGTCAATACTGATCGGAGACCTCGCGAAGCTGATCAAGCAGAACGGTCACGACATCGGACAGCGCAGGCTCTTCCAGTGGATGCGAGACAAGGGCTATCTGATCAAGCAGCAAGGCGCAAGCTGGAACATGCCGACCCAAAAGAGTATGGATATGGGGCTGTTCGAGATTAAAGAGACGACCATTACCCACTCCGACGGACACATCAGCATCAGTAAGACCGTAAAAGTATCAGGCAAAGGTCAGATCTACTTCGTGAACAAATTCATTGCAAACTAAACCACGCCGGGCAGAAATGCCCGGTTTTTCTGCCTGTTGCATTATAAATCTTCCTGCATCTGCTGTAAAAAATGATGTTGTATTTTACAACAAACTAGGATATACTAAGAGAGAAGGGAGATGAGATACATGCCAAACATTAAACCAATATCGGATTTACGAAATTACAGCGATGTGCTGCATGATGTGTCTGCCGGAACGCCGGTTTTCCTGACGAAAAACGGGCGCGGCAGATATGCTATTCTTGATATGCAGGATTTTGAGAAAATGCAGGCAACCATCCGGCTAATGAATGAGCTTACGAAAGGAAGAAAGTCCGGCGAAGAAAAAGGTTGGCTGACGCTGGATGCTGTAGAAAGGAATCTCACGATACAAAATGAATAGTTTGTATTTATCGGAAGAAGCACAAAACGACCTTATGGAAATCAAAGCCTATATTGAGGAAGAGTTGCTGAACCCATCCGCAGCATTGGCAACCGTAAGCCGAATCACAAAGAGCCTCCGCATTTTGCAAAACCACGCGCAGGCAGGAGCGTTGCTGTCATCCATTGCAGACATAGAGAGTGATTATCGTTTTCTTGTCAGCGGAAAATATATTAGCTTTTATCGCGTGTGCGGCAGAGACATTTACATCGATCGCATTCTCTATGCCAGAAGAGATTACACGCGGATCCTGTTTGAAAATATTGCCGAAGATGAATAAAAATACATGCGCATCAAAAAAATCGGACGAATTTTTGCAAAAAAAGACGGCAAAAATAAGGAAAGAATTGGAAAAAATGAAATAACGCAAAAAAGCCGAAACCCCTTGAAAAATAGGGGTTTTTCCATTATATGCGTTTGGAGTATGCACCACCATACTCCAAACGCATATAATCAGAGGTAAAAAAAGACGGAAACCGTTGCAATTGCTCGGTTGTAGGCGATGCGGTCAACGATGGATTTGAGGGCGTTTTGCTTCGTTTCGTTGTCAAAATCGCCTTTGAGCACTTCAACCACACTTGAAAACCGCTTTTCAACCTCTTCCTGCGTCGGCAGTTTGACGGCCTCTCTCTGGGCCCGGTCCTTCTCTTCTAATGACGCGATCTCCTTTTCGATTTTCTTCTTATACGCGCCGTATTCCTCAAGGCTATCGATCCCGGCGGCGTAAGCTGCCTTGGCACGTGACAGCACGCGCTGCAGCTTTGCGATATCGGACTGATAGTCGATCAATTCGTCTTCCGGGATCTTCGTATTCTCCTTGATAAAATCTCCGGTGATCGTCACGCGGCTGATCGCCTCGATGACTGCGTCTTCAATCTTGGCCGTCTTCACGAAGTGCGAAGTCTTGCAGACGCCTTTTGCGTACTTATAGCACTGCCAGCCGTCATTAGACGGAGAAAAGGCAAGCGTCGCTCCACAGCTGCTGCACCTAAGCATACCGGACAGCCAGTGCTTTTTGACCGTCATAGGCTGTTCGTTCTTTTTGCGGCTGCGCCGGCGCTGATCAAGGATCACCTGTACGGCGTCAAACTCTTTTTCGGATATGATCGGCTCGAAATTACCTTTAACGACCATCGTGTCCGGCGAGCGATAGATCCGCTTGCTAAGGGTTTTCCCGGTCGGGGTCCAGCGGACGTAACCTTTGTAAATGGGGTTATGCGCGATGTATTCGATCGTGCGGTTTTCAAATAGACCGCCTCTATGCGTGCGCTGTCCGGCGTCGTTGAGCTGTCTGGCGATCGACACGAACGACTTTCCGGCGGCAATCTGGGAAAATATAAACCGCACCCACTTTGCCTCGTCAGGAACGATCACAGGCTCTTCTCCGGGTTTCTTGGAATAACCGTAGCAAGCAGCTGCCTGCACCTTGCCCGTCTCGGCGACGAACGTCATCTTCGTTTTGACTTCCTCGGACAGTCTCACAGAATAGAATTCGTCCATCCACTCGATGATGCGCTCGATCAGACCGCCGAACATACCGTCGCCGGTCTCTTCGGTGATCGACACCACCTCGACGCCGCACTCTTTCTTTAGGAGCGACTTGTACAGGATAGACTCTTCCTGATTCCGGGCAAACCGGGAGTATTTCCACACCAGCACGACTTCAAACGGGGAAGGCTTGTTCTTGGCTGTGGCAATCATGCTCTGAAAGGCAGGGCGCTTTTTCGCCTGCCGGCCGGAGATTCCGGCGTCAATGTAAACATGCGACGGATCCAGCACCATGTCATGCCGCTCCGCATAGGCCCGCAGCTCCTGAAGCTGGGAGTCCGGACTGTATTCAATTTGATCTTCCGTCGAAACACGGATGTACGCTGCAGCAACTTTCATAATCCCCTCCGTAAAAAAGAATATTTAAAAAAGGGCATAAAAATACCCGGGTATTGAAAAACCGGGCAAGCTGTGGTACAATCAGAATTGCGACATTCGGGATTGTATCACAGCAAACCCATCTATGAAATCCGTCTCAATAAAGAGGCGGTTTTCTTTTTATTCTAAATCCATAGTAATCTGGTCATCTGGTTCAAGGCGTTTCTTTTCTTCTTTTCGAAGCTGATTGATGCTTTTATCCGGAGTCGGAAGATCCTCCGGCATCGTGCCGCCGAGTTCTTCAATCGTCTTACGGACTTTGGCGCCGACCTGATAGTGTGTTTTGCTTGCGGCTTCTGTGCCTTGGATATTCTCCCTGCGGAGTTTGGCATCCGTCTGCGTCGCGCGGAAAAGATTCGCAGCAAGTTCCTCACTGCCCATATGATCGAGAATATTCTGGCCTTTTTTCAGACCTTTGCGAGCGTGGATCTCTGCACGTCCGAGACCGCCATAAAGACCTTGATAGCCGCGATTCTGAAATTTCGCAAAGTCCTGATTGGTTTTCACACCAGATTGATATGCGGCTTCAGAAAGGGATTTATTGTGCTCGACGAGCTCGTCGCGGATGGAAAGACGGCGCTGATCTTCGGTCAGCTGGTCAAACTGGTCTTGCAGCTCCTGCCTGCGGGTTTGTACTGCGAAATACGTCTGCGCAAGAGCGATTGATTCCTTTTTCGGGTCGCCATTCTGTGCGATCAAGTAACAGGCATACCGAGAAAGCTTGTAACTCGGGAATTTTCTGGTCGCACCAGAGCCGATCGGAACCATCTCGGTGACTTCACCGAAATGGTCCTCTATAGCATTGGAACTGTTTTTACATGCTTCCATGGCTTTAAAGATGGTAAGCTCAAAGTTACGGAAATCCTTGTATTCTAAGATCTTTGAAAGCTCTCTCGCGAGCCAGTATTCTTGGCCATTTTCATCAATGTGCTTAATCTCTTCAAAGCTATTGCTATTTTCATCATCAAAAAAGAAAAACATATATTACCTCTCATTCTATGATTTTTTCCCTAAATATTTCCTATAGAATCCCACACACTGAAATCCTATAATATTCCATGCGCCCCTCGGAGGGAGAGCATATCATGATCAAAGTGTACTGGTACATAGAAAACCCTAACATTTTCGCCATTTATCATAAAACGTTAAAGCTTTTAATTATATCAAGCAACCGAGACGGGCAAAAAGGAGTAATCTATATCACCTAAAGTGTATGAAGAGGGGCGCTTATCCTCGCTTCAGCTTTTCGGACTGGCCGAGCACATCGCTCACGATCCGGTCAACATCTTCCTGCAGTGAAACCTGACGGTACCGCGGCACATCTAAAAGTTCTTCAACTCTCTCGATCGCTTTCTCACGACCATCTTCATTCAAACCCCGGAACGAGATCACCAGATGTTCTTCCTGATCCGTCAGCTGCATAGAGCTGAATGTTGAAGAGGAACGAGTCCTAGAAACATCAAAACCCATGAGCCAGCCCTCGGAGACATTCAAGGCTAAACTGAGAACGAAAAGTTTGTCCTGGTTAGGCTCGACTTTCCCAGAAACATATTGACTGATATCAGACTTATTCATCTTGACGCCGTACGTGCGACAAAAAGGGAGCGTGCGCTCAAGTATATCGACCTGCCGCAGGTCACGCTCGCTCATTATTTGTTTTAATCTAGCAGAGGTGCTTTCTTTCTTCATGTCAATAGATTCCTTTCTTTGTATGAACCTAATATAACATATCTTGAACAAAAGTTCAAGAGAAATAACAAAAAAGTTAAAAAAATTGAATTTGAGTATTGACACAAAGAAATCGATGTGCTACCATGAAGAAAAGTTCAAAAAATTGAACTAGAAAGGAGAGGAAATGTCATACGATTATAGCAAGCTAAAAGGAAAGATTGTTGAAAAGTACGGCAGCAATGCAAAGTTTGCAGAAGACATGGAGTGGTCGGAGCGGACCTTATCTTTGAAGCTGAACAATAAGGTTGCGTGGAAACAGCCGGAGATTGTAAAAGCCATAGAGCTGTTGTCGTTAAACGAAGAAGATATTGCAAGATATTTTTTTAAGCTGCAAGTTCAAAATGTTGAACCTGCGGTGTGAGTGAAAGGTGAAGAGGAGGAAGAGAAGTGAACACCAGGACAGATAACAAAGTCATAAGACTCATGCTTTCAAAAGGTCAAAACATAGAAAGCATGTCGAAAAACCTTGGCACAAATCGAGATACTTTAAGCAGGCGCCTAAAAAACCAAGCAGGAAAGATGCCATTACAGGAAGCAAGAGATATCGCTTGCATACTCAAATTGACCGAAGAGGAAATAATAGAAACCTTCTTTAGAAGATAAGCAAAAGCAAGGTTGTGACAAACTTTTGAGCATGACGCTCGTTACGGCAATGCTTATTAGCGGCTCGTATCTCGTCCTGCACTTCGTAAAATAACTTTACCAAGTCTTCCGGAGAAGTGCCGCAAGGCATAGGACAAATCCTGTACTGCATAACTTCGAGACAGGAGGCAAAAATGAAAATTCAAATCTATATAAACGAGCGTCCTGTCGAGGAGTATTCGCAGGCGGAGCTGGACGAAATCAAAAAGACACTGACAGAGACCGCCATGAGAGCGGCAGGATTAAAACAAGATGTTGTACTACCTAAGACCCGGGGAAGAGGAAGAGCGCGAGCTTGAACGCCGGCAGGCGAAAAAGCTCGGCAAGGCTCTGACCGGAAAGAAAACGCCGCCGGAAGCAGCGGTTATCAAGAAGTTAAAAGAGGAAGCTATGGGATACTATGAAACCTGCGCGTTCCCAAAACCGCAGAATAAGAAGAAAAAGAAAAAATGCAACGGCTACAAGGACAAAGAAAGCCGCATCTGCGCCTATACCGGGAGACCGTTCGCCGAGCGTCACGAGATCTTCTGCGGCCGGAACCGGCAGATCAGCATCGACAACGGCTTCCAGATCGACGTCTGCCCGGAGATCCACGCAGAGCTGCAGGCGAATATCACCGAATGGGCGCAGGAAGAGAACCTGCGCCTGCGGCAAAAGTGCCAGTCAGAGTACGAGGATGCACTGATCAGCTCCGGCATGACACCGGACGAGGCACGGGAGGACTGGTTAAGATTAATTGGGAGGAGTTATTTGTGAAAGACACAGCTTGTGGGCGAGAAAAAAGGAGAGAAACGCGAACAATTGTATTTGGAGAAGGCGGAATTAGGCAAGCGGTGATAAAAATACTGCTATCCAATTTAGATAGGATAGCAGCAGAAGGAAGTGCAAGGGAAACGATTGCCTTATCGAAGTATATCCTGAAGCTTGCCAAGCAGAGTGATCAAGAATGTTTTGAACTCTGCATCGAACAATGCGATTGCCCCGAGAATGCACCACCAGAGGCATGTGAGGAGAACATTGGACAATCTGAAAGAGGCTTTTTCTTCACTAAGCCCAATATACAGGAGTAAGTTTTTTGGGAGAAAAAGAATCGAGTCTATCCATGAAAGCGGATTAAACGTGTTGAGGGCCTCAAATTTATAAAAACCAATTGCCTCTTGGAATTTATGGTAAGTCGCATTAGCAAAGACCTCTATATCTGAAGGAAAAGATTGAAAAACAGAGGCATTAAAAGATGCGAGCTGAAAAAAACCGGTTGGCTGCGTAATAGGAATGTAAGAGTCCTTCACCCTAGCCCTCTTAAAAAGAGAAATGACTTCAGAACGATGTTGGGAGCAGGAGGCACTTCTATCTGCAAGCCAATCGACGAAAGCTTGCTGCAGTTTTTTGCAGCGAAAATAGCAAGTGATATTTGACAAGAATTTATAAGCCAGAATAACAACAAAAATGATAATAAGACGAGCTAACATTTCGCAACACCAACCTTTCCTAGATAATTTGCGTCGTAATACGTGTCTTGCGCGTGTACACAATGTATAGATAAAGAACGCAAGTTCTTACAAAATATAGTATACAAGTAAAAATGAAAGGAAACAAGGGTTAAATGAAAAAAAGTGAAGAAATCATAAAAATCATTATCGAAGAGACAGAAGCACAGGGGATGAAACGAAGTGAATTAGCGAAGCAAAGCGGATGCACGAGAAGACAGATTGATTACATATTCAAAGGCGAAAGAGGAATATCAATTGACCTTGCCGATGCAGTGCTAAAAGTACTTGGAAAACAAATTAAAATCGTGCCAGGCAAGAACGCGAAAGAGTAATTAGAAAGGAGCTACTTATGAAACCGGAGCTATTCAAAGAAAAGAGTGAGTTTATCGCCGTGCTGGAACTGGCGCTCCTGCGAGACGAACGAAGCGGCGTCGAGGATATCGCATACATCTATAAACCGGAATACGAGGACGAGTACATCGACGTGCATTTCCGCGGCGGCGGAGTCAAAAGGATCCTGGCAACCGGAAACTCAAACGGTGCCAATGCCAAAGAGATCATCAAGGCGGTATACGGATGATCTGCCCGATCTGCGGCCCGAAAGACTGCAAAGAATGGCGCATCTGCATCCTGCACGACAGCAAGCCCGTCTGCGAGGACTGCTGCAGTGCCTGCCGGTACCGTAAAGGCTACCGCTGCGGATACCGCAGAGAAGAAACCGACCACCGAGCCGAGATTTACAAATTAGACCGCCAAATCAATGACCTGGAAGCCAAAGCGGATCACCTATACCGGAGGTCGCTTCCGGCCAGGGCGGACAAGCTGATGTACAAAGCCGCGATGCTGCGGCGAGAAAAGAGAGGATTCGAACATGAAGCATTACAGAAAGACCGGCAAGGGGCTGCTGGGGATCATCGATAAAATCAAAAGACCGATCGGCGGCGTACTGGCGGTGGTATTCATTATCACCGGCTACAGCCTGGCGTCAGCCGACGACTACAAAGAAGCGCAGCTCCGCGCGCAGCCGGCCGCCATCGTGGAGCCAAAAGAGCCGGCAGCCCCGGAGGAGCCGGAGCGTACATACTATGACGTTCCGCTGACCGAAGACCTGCAGGACGTCATCATCGACATTTCGGAAGAGCGCGGCGTGGATCCGGCGCTGGTGCTGGCCGTCATTGAAAAAGAGTCGGGGTATGATCCTGCGGCCGCAGGCGACAACGGAAAAAGCCAAGGCTTGATGCAGATTTGGCGGTCCGCACACGAAAAAAGAATGGAAAAGCTCGGTGCTGTGAACCTATACGACCCATATGACAACATTTTGGTCGGAATCGATATTCTGGCCGAAAAGCTGGAAAGCTATGAAGATGTAGAAAAAGCCCTGATCGCCTACAACGCAGGCGACGCCGGAGCAAAGAAACTGTACTTCGAAAAAGGCATCTACTCAAACAGATACTCCCAGGCAGTCATGGAGATTGCGGAAAAAATCCGGGCAAAATGAAAGACCGCCCGGAGGCGGCCAATCGAGTGTTTTAACAAATTCAGTATAGCATAAATAAGGACAAGGAGCAATGAAAAATATTATAAAGCGCATTGACGGCCTGATCCGCATCGCCAAACGGCGACAGGAGAATGGCAGCGATTTAGACAAAACCATCGGTAGGCAGCTAGAGAGAAACCTGCACATGGTCAAGCGGATTATTTACGAGGAGATCACCACCTGCCAGAACTGTAAATACGGCGTAGAGTTCCCGCAGGCCATCGACGAGAACCTGGTATCGTTCCTGGAAGCGAACGAAATGTACTGCGAGGGAGCAGACTGCCTGTGCAGTCTACTGGTGATTGGAACCCAAAACGACGGCTACTGCAGCCGCGGAGAGAAATGAAAAATCCATGCCGGGATTGCCCGGATCACAAAACAGGCTGCCGGAGCGCATGTTTCGCCTGGCAGATTTACGAGATTATAGCCAAGCGAGGCTACGAGCGCACCTGCCGGCGCCAGCAAACCAATTCCGACTATCGCGCCGTTGCGGTGGCCAGAAAGAAAAATCGAAAAGGAAAGAAAAAATGAAAGAAGTATACAGAAGCAGAGTTTACACAGAACGACCAGATTATGCGGATTTTGATTCGCCGCAGAAATTTAACGCGATCATGAGCATCATCGCCAAAAGGCTGACGGAACACCCGAACGCGATCTGTTCCTATTCCGGCGGAGCTGACAGCGATATCATGGTTGATTTAATCGAACGAACGAGAGACACGTTCAATCTTCCGCCGATTCACTACGCGTTCTTCAACACAGGGCTTGAAATGCGCGCCACAAAAGATCACGTCAAAAGAACTGCTGAAAAATATGGAATCGAGATACAGGAATACCGACCGAAAATCAACATTGTGCAGGCTGCGAGAAAGTACGGGATCCCGTTTGTTTCGAAGATCATGTCCGGAGGCCTGTCAGACTGGCAAAAGAAAGGGATCCCGCTGTCCATCGCGGACGAATATAACCAGGCAGAGGACAAGGCTGCGAAACGCCAGGAACTGCGAGAACGATATCCGAAATGCGAAAGCGTGATCAACTTCCTGTGCTGCTGCAACGCAGCAGGCGAACCGAGGCCAAACATCCAGCTAGTCATCAATTCATCAAAGTACATGCGTGATTTTATAGGGGAATATCCGCCGGATTTCAAGATCAGCGCGAAATGCTGTGATTACTGCAAAAAGCAAGTTGCTCACAAGGCTCAAAAAGGCTATGAAATGGTGATCACCGGCGAGCGGAGAGATGAGGGCGGCATGCGATCGGTTCCGCGAAAGGATTGCACAGCCATGTGCTTCACAGAAACGGCAGACGGGCAGTTCAGACTTCGCCCGCTGTACTATGTGTCCGATGCGGACAAAGCGTGGTACAAGGAACACTATGGAATCCGGTATTCCGACGCATACGAGGTGTATGGACTGACCAGAACCGGCTGCTGCGGCTGCCCGATATCCTACAAGGCGGTCGAGGATCTGGAAAAGATTCGGCCGTACGAACCGAATGTTGTCAAGGCTGCGTGGAATATTTTTGGAGCCAGCTACGAGTACCGGAAAAAGTATAACGAGTACAAAAAAGAAAGAATGGAAAGGGAAAGCTAGCGGCCATGAAGAAGAAAGAGAAAAGTCCAAAAGATAAGCTGAAGGATATGCGTAGTAATCTGCAGCGCGAGTTCCGGACGCACGAACATTTAAAAACCCACGGCGGGCAGGATCCGTTCTGGCCGGACGGCACGAACATGAACCTGACCAGAAACCACATCATCTACGAGAAAAGACAGATCATGGAGCTATGCAGCATAAGCGGTCTGGATCTGCCGCCGGAATATTTCATCCCGACCCCGGAAGAGGTCGACGATGACTACATGGCAAATTTAGATCAGACGGACCGTGTGGAGCGTCTTCGGCAGCAGGGAAACCGGCTGACGACCAAGAACCCGGGCGCGTACGATCCGCAGACCAGCTTTATTTAAGGAGGCCGAAGATGCAGCAAATTAAAATCTGTGCAAAATGCGGCGGCAAGTTCGTCGCCCAGCGGAAGACAACCCTATATTGCAGTCAGGTATGCTACCTGGCTGCCAATCGAGAAAAGGGAGCTGAAAACTGGAGAAGAAAACACGAGGCGATGAAGATTCTCGTCAACCCGCCCAAAGGCGAGTTCGACTTAGAGCCAGGCGACATCGTCGCCGGCCCGGATAAACAATTAGACGGCGACAAAAAGCTCTGGCACCGCTTTCGGGTGACGAAAGTCTACAAGCATTTCTTCGAGGCTGTCCGCATGGACAAAGGCTGGGAGAGAAGCTTCACCAAAGCCGACTACATAACCGGAATAGTTAGGAGGGTAAAATGAAAGCAAACTATAAGCTGACCGATCTCGAGATCATGCAAATGCGCGAAAACGGAGAAACGATCGAGCGCATCGCCGAAAAGGCAGGCGTCAGTTTCGGGACGATGCAGCGAAAACTCAAAAGCCTGTCAAAGGAAACACGCGGCGTCCGGCTGTATGACACACTAAGCGACGGAAAAGGCGGGTTCTGGACCGTGATCCAGATCACAGACAAGGAGCTTGTGCTGAAGAACCCAGAGACCGGAAAAATCCAGCAAATCAGCAGACGCCTGTTCAGCGCTGGCGAAACCATGTACCACAAACTGGATACGCCGCCGGTAAAAGTCTACAACCTGAACGATCCGCCGAAAGAAACGCCTGCGGAAGAAGTCAAAGAGCCTGCAAAGCCGATTCTGGTACAGCCAAAACAGGCACGCCGCGGATACCTTGCGCGGATCGAAAGCATTCTGGATGCCGTAAAGCCAGAAAGCCAATCCGAATCGCAGTACCTGTACGACTTGGTCAGTGAGATCTTCCGCAGCGGCTTTGATGCAGAATTTATGACGGAGGGTGACAAATGATCGAAATTACGAAAGACGAAGCGGAAAGCTTAGTAGATCTCATTGAAACGAACATTTACGACAACATCAGAGAAGATCCGGATATTGACGGCGTCGGATGGCTGTGCAACATTATGTCGGTTTACAAGAAATGCAAGGCAGGTGAGCAGGAATGACCTACGAAGAAGCGATAGAAACCATGAGCAGCAAGATTTGCTACAACCTATGGGGATGCATGGATGGTATTTGCAAACATACGGACGAAAACCCATGCGCTATGCAAATAGCAATTAACGAATTAAATAGGCAAATTCCAAAGAAACCGCACTTTGAAGGCGATGGATATTGGAGAGGGGAGCTAGTTTACGAAACATGGGTCTGCCCAAACTGCGATACAGGTTATGAGGTAGGAGTGGACACACATAAACACTGTCCGAACTGCGGACAGGCCATAGATTGGGAGGAAAAATGAACGAAATAAATTACAAGATCATACGCAGGATCGCCGTCATCAAAGAAGAAAGCGGCGGTTGGACGACGGAATTAAATGAAGTCAGCTGGAACGGCGCGGAGTCAAAGTACGACATCCGGCGCTGGAACAGTGACCATACCAAGATGGGAAAAGGCATCACGCTCACGCGGCCAGAAGCTATGAACCTATTCCTGGCGCTGCAGGAGGAATTACGATGAAGATCTACCTATCAGGACCGATCACCGGCGTGCCGGACTTCAAGGAGAAATTCGAGGCCGCAGAGGTGGAGGTAAAGGGAAAACTAAGGGATTGGGATCCGGAGATATTCAATCCGGCGTGCATCAGCTTACCGAAAGATGCGGTTCACGAGGACTACATGAAGATCTGCATGCGAGAGCTTGCGAAATGCGACGCCATCTATATGTTAAACGGCTGGCAGGAAAGCCGTGGAGCAAACCGAGAATACGGTTACGCACTCGGCGCACGCATGGCAATCCTTCGCCAGCGAACGAAAAAAGAAAAAACATTTGCAGAACGCGTGATGGACAAGTTAAAGAAAGTTTACGAGGAGGACCAGAAATGAAAAAGAACCCCGGAAGAAAAACACTCAGAGATCGCCAGCGAGCCGAAAGAAAAGAAGCCGGCCGCAAAAAAATGAAGCTGCACAACGCGCTGCAGCAGGAACATAAACTCTACTTATTATAACCACACCGCCGCGGACAAGCTCCGCGGCATACCTATCGGCGGCAGGGACTATTCCGGTTCGACTCCGGGAACGCCGGCCAAGATTACCTACATTATATATAAGAAGAAAACTCGGCGCTCGGTACGAGCATTCGAGCTAGTAATGAGTAGTAACAAAGGGAGCATCATGTACAGGCAGAAGAAGTACGACATGGGTTCATACCTCGAAGTGGAGATCTTTCCATTCCCGGAACATACAAAACCATATGACAGGGCAAGAAGGCAAAAGGAATCCTCACCGGCACAGAAGAATCTTAACACGAAAAAATCACAACGATATTTCAACCGTCTGGTACACACCAACTTCCACGAGGGCGATCTGTTTATTGACCTGACATTCGACGAAAAGAATATCCCGGAAAATAGACAAGGCGTGATCCGCGCAGTCAAGAATTACATCGCACGTCTTCGGCGCTACCGCAAACGAAATGGGCTGCCGGAGCTGAAATACATATACGTCGTCTCAAACAGTGACGAATTCGGAAACAAAAAAAGACTGCATGTCCATATGATCATCAACGACATGGACCGTGATGCAGCAGAGAAACTGTGGGGTCTGGGATATTGCGATACAGACCGCCTGCAGTTCAATGAATACGGTGTGACAGGAAAAGTCCTGTACATGGCGCGCCAGGCAAAAGGAGAGCGCACATGGGCGGCGAGCAGAAACCTCGAAAAGGTCAGCGTAGCCGTAAGCGACAAAGCTGTCTCACGCGCCAAAGCGGAAAAGATGGAACGTAATCCGGAAGATAGAGGTTTCTTCGAAAGGCTATATCCGGGCTGGACGTTCACGGACTGCATCGTAGAGCGTCAGGACGAAGAGGGTTTAAAACGCGGGACAAGTTTTCTTGTCCGCATGCGAAAAGAAAAGAACAGCCTAAGAGATTAGGCCTATTTAGAGTACCATAAAAGGAGCAGGTATGACCAAAAAAGAACTTAGCCGGTACTTCTGGCTCCGGCACGAGATCGCCAGGCAGAAAGAGCGGCTCAAATTGCTGGAGGACAAGATGCAGCGCGAAACCGTCACGGTCATTGACAGCGGCGTGCAGTACCGAAACGGCAAGGCCAAAGCCTGCCGCATGGAAGGAATCGCCGAAGTCGATACTGCAGTGCCGGCAATGATCATCGTGCTGCAGCAGGAAATAAGGGAGAACATCAAACAGGCAGAAGCATGTGCGGCAAAGATTGAATCATACATTCAGAACATCGAGGATCCGAGGCTGCGAGAGATCATGCGTTGCCGCTTTATAGATTGTGACAGCTGGGAAAGAGTCGGAAAGAAAAATTACATAAGCGAAGATTATGCGCGGAAGATGGTGAGGCAGCACATTAAAAAAATGGACCGGTTGTGACCGCTTTTTGTGTGCTATACTGGATACTGGAAAAACAATCACTGAAAACAGTGGTTGTTTTATTTTTGCAACAACCATCCACGGAAGAAACACCACAAAGAGGACATGAACGAAGGCGCAGGAAGATACGGCACACATCGAGGTGCATTTGAAAAGAACAAGAAAAAGATATACCAGACGCAAAGGGTCTGTGGTATCTGCGGAAAGCCGGTGGACTTCAAGCTGAAATATCCAAGCCCGCTCGCTCCGTGCATCGACCACATCATCCCGATATCCAAGGGAGGACATCCATCTGACATCGAGAACATGCAGCTTGCGCACTGGACTTGCAACCGGCAGAAATCCGACAAGCTGGTGGAAAAGAAAATGGTCGACCAGAATGCGGACGTCATATCCAACCGGATACTGCCGCATTCGCTGGACTGGAAAAACTTTAATGCGCGCGAGTAGCAGGACAAGAGGCATCCAGGACAGGGAGCAGAGCAGCGAAAAAGAAAGGGAACACGAAGACAAAACTCAACATAGGGGGGACACCACCCCGTCCTACCCGCCTTCGGACCTTCACGCCGTCACTGCACAAAAATCTC
>ERZ808292.63-NODE-63-length-35199-cov-6.594468_pt1 | contig 35199 bp, 39 predicted proteins | sample MGYA00521275_ERZ808292 | MGnify/ENA primary metagenome ERZ808292 (study PRJEB31516, sample SAMN03275613) | gut metagenome | biome: mammalia-associated habitat; material: feces | host: Papio cynocephalus | place: Kenya | collected 2012-07-26 ... | reverse complement strand
CGCTACATCGCTATAACTAGTAACATTACCTAAGTAGCGGTTAGAAGAAGCGAAAATTAAATTATTACCAAAAATATTCGGTGCTTTCATATAGTTAAAAGTTTCTTCATTACCATCTAAATCACTTTTAGTCATGATAATCTCGCCTTTAACTAATATATCAATGTTGTTACAAGCATCGCTTTCAAAGTACAATACATCGGTTTTATGAAATTCTAAATACTTCACATACTTAAATTCATCTTTATTAAGTACAGCAACTAAATCTAAAGAAGTTAACATATTGAGCTCCTAACTGTGATAATTATCACAAAATATATTTGTATTATAGCATATAATTAACCGGGTGATTAAAATGAAAAAGAAAAATTTATTATTTTTAAGTGTCTCTTTATTATTAGTTGGATGTAATGGGAACTCTACATCCACTAGCACAAGTAGTAGCGTAAACGAAACTAAAGTCTATCCAAGTATTATTACTCCAAATGGTACTCCAACTATTGCTATTAGTAATTACGCAATTAATCATATGGATGATGTTGAAGTCGTTAGCGGTCCTCAACCTTTAACAGCGGCCTTTGCTAGCAAAGATAAAGATATAATTATTGCTCCAATTAATTTAGGCGCTATGCGTTATAACAAGGAAGAAAACCCTACATATGGTCTATATCGTACGATTGTTTGGGATAATATTTATTTATTATCAAGAGAAGAAGTTAAAGAATTTGATGATTTAAGAGGAAAAACAATTACAAGTTATGGAAAGGGTAGTACTCCTGATATTATTTTGAATACAGTAATATCAAGTACTAATTTAAGCAACGATATAACTATTGAATACGTTGATAATGTTGTTATGGCTAATTCAGCATTTTCTAGCGGAACTGCTGATTATGTTATATCCGCTCAACCGAATATTTCTGCGCTTAACTTAGAAGGAGTATATGTTAAACCATTACTTGATTTTTGGAAAACCGCAACCGGTTTAGATTCGTATCCACAAAGTGCAATGTTTGTAAAGATTTCTAAATACGAAGAATTAAAGCCAGCATTAAAAGAAATAGATGCTTCAATTGAACTAGCAACAAAAGACGTAACTACAACTGCTAAAAACGCTGAAACAGTTACTGGAACATTTAAAGAAGCTCTATTAACCAAAGCTATTCCTAACTCTGGATATAAATCATTTAATAATGAAAAAGAACTAGTAGAAGGATATTTTAATGCGATGATTAACTTAGGATTAAGCGCTAATGTGGGAGGAAAACTTCCAGATGAAAACTTCTACCTCAATAAGTAGTAAAATTGTCTCATTATTTTCTATTATTTTATTAGTCGCTTTAATTGCTTTAGTTAGTTATCAAAAGCAAGATCCGCAAATATATCCGACTATTAAAGATATTTCAGCTTGTTTTATTAATAACATTACAAACAAAGATATCATTTTAAACTTCATATACACGTTTTTAAGGCTTTTTGGAGTATTAGTTGTATCTTTAATCATTTCTTTGGTTATCGCGCTTCTATACTACTATAATCGTCTAATTATGAGCTTTCTTCGTCCGATTATTATAATCATGAAAGCTTCGCCATTAGTAGCGGTAGCCATTTACATTTTTATTATCATTCGCGGTAGTAGTGCTCATATCATTCGACCTATGCTTATTTGCTTTTTAGTAACAATGCCTGTTATGTTAGAAGCCACGGTAGCGTCTATTGATAATATGGATCAAAATATCGTATTGGAATTACATGTTACTGACGCTAGTAAATGGAGAAAATTCTTTAAAATTTATTTACCACTTATGTTTCCTAGCATTGTTACTTGCTTACTTCAAACGATTGGATTAGGTTTTAAAGTAATTGTTACTGGCGAATATTTATGTCAAGTAAGAAGAAGCGTTGGATTAATGATTTATAGTTCATTTAGTATACTAGATATGGCAAACTTAATTGCTATTATCATAGAAATTGTAATTATTGTCATTATTGGTGAATCGATTATTAAATATTTAAGCAAACGTCTAAAAGCAGTTTAACTACTGCTTTTTTTATTTTTTTCAAATTTTTTTCGAAAAATGAATTTTCTTTCACTATATAATAATGAGGTGAAAAAAATGTCATATAGTAAACTTATTCGTTTCAAATGTGATGAAGCAAATTATTTATCAGAAGAGAATAAAAAGAAGTATACCGCTCTTAACAATCTCAAGCAACAACTAGAATGGGTTAAAAGACAATTAGAGTATATTACTTACCAGGAGAATTATAGTCCCAATTTAGAAATGCGTGTTGGAGACATTTATGAGTTCGATTGGGGAGTAAATGTTAACTGTGAATTTTCTAATCGACATTATGGTGTTGTGTTAGTGGATAGTAAAGCGAATAATCCATTAGTGGTTGTCTGTCCTTTAAAAAGCAATCGTCATGGCGCAAATCCCGCAAGTGACATAAACTTAGGAAACATATCGGGAATAGTAACTGACCACGAGACTTTAGCGGTTCTTAACCAAATACGTTCTTTAGATAAATTACGAATTTATGTACGTCCGATAATCAACTCTAATGAACAAGGCGCAACCAAGTTAAGGTTAAGTGATCAACAAATAGCCATATTAAAAAGTGGATTAAGAAAAGTACTATTATATTGAGTAAAATACGCTTTTAGTAGTTATTTAGTAGTTAATTAGTAAATAAATAGTTAAACAAATTATGTGGAAAAGTTTAGTTTTCAGCGATTATATCAAACTTATTTAAAAATTAAAGTGTCGATATAATCGTGCTTTTTAACATTTTTGGTTAACATAATATCTATTATGCGAAGTACAATTACTAAGAAAATAAGGTGCTTTTTTTGTAAAACTTTGTCAGTACTCATCAAATCAACTACTTCTAATAGATTTTATCTAAGTATAAGGACTTAAATTATTGCTGCTTAATTTTGTTATATCAATAATTAATTAATCTTTACCAACAACAATTCTTAATTAACAATTTCTAGGGCTTAATAGAGAACCAACATATTTAAGAAATTAATTTAACTACTACTATTTTTTGGTTATAAAACCATTTACTAATACAAAACAAAAAAGCCACTACTACTTAGTAATGACTTAGTATTATATTAGCTTATAAACTACTTGTTTAAATAATAACTCATACATGCATTTGTTAACTTATCATTGATGTTTGCGTTTTTGCTTAGTAAGTATTCTCTATTTGCTTCTAGTACCTTTATAAATCCAGTCTCGTAGTTTTCAATGCATCCTTTAATAAGCATAGATGAATCAAATCCTCTTGTAGGTTCAATCTTATCAGATGCGTAAACTACTTTAGCAATACTTCCCATATTAGAGTTACCAGTACAATGATATTTAATCGCTTCTACTATTTTGATATTAGAAACACCAAATTCTTTTTTTGCTAAATAAGAGCCAACAAACTGATGATAAGCATAATGTGGTAAATCCATATATTCTTTAAAATAAGTTTGCATTATTTTTAAAGACTCTTCTTCTTTTATATCTTTGCCGATATCATGAAGTAAAGCTGCTTTAAATACATTGAGTTTGTTTAATTTGTTTGATTTGGCTATTTCTAGGGCCAGTAGAGCGACTTCTACAGAATGGTCATATCGATGAACGCTTAGAAAGCTTTGAGCCTTAGAAGCGTAATATAAGCGATTATCTAGCATATATCTTAAAACATTTTTATTTACTTCTATAGATTTAAATTCTCTTACCATCGTTGAAGATATATTGTAATATGGTCCTTCTACTATTTGGATATGATACTTAATAATATTTTCTTCATTAAGCTTTTGGTTATCTTTACGATTATAAGCTACTAAATGAGCAAGACTAGCAAGTTCATCAATTTTATACCAATCATGTAACTTATTAACTTGATCATAACCAATAAGAAAGAATATTTCATCATTAGGAAACTTATTCTTAAAATACTTAACTGTATCAATAGAATAATTAATTTCTTTATTAGAATCTAATTCATAAGTATCAATATCAAAGCCTTTAATCCCTTCAATAGCGAGTTTTAGCATATTTAGACGATCTTTAGAACTCACATTAGGTGTTTTCCATCGAGGCGAGGCCGCAAGTTCAAAATAGACCTTATCTATTTGTAGGTTCTTCTTAACTTTGTTAGCCACTTTAATATGACCATTATGAATAGGATCAAAACTTCCGCCAAAAATTAATATACGACTCATTTTATTTACCTAATTCAATAATTGTTTTATTAGGATTCTTACGATATAAGACAATCATATGTCCAATGATTTGTACTACTTCTGCTTTTAAGGCACCCGCTAGATCTAAAGCAAGTTCACGAATTGGACTAACTGCAGTATTTAAAACGCTAATTTTAACTAGTTCACGAGCGGTTAAAGCCTTGTCTAACATATCAATAGTATTATCGCTAATTTCATTCTTTCCAATTTGATATAAAGCATTTTCAGTCATAGCAATTGATTTTAATTGTCTTTTTTGTTTTTGTGTTAACATAATTTTACTCTCACTTCTTTAAAATTTGGCATCACGATGTGATACATCGATGATTTTAGGAGCATAAACTTTAATTTTTTGTTTATTTCCTTTATATGATATCCAGCATAAGCCAGATATAATAATATCTTGTTTTGTTTCATTAGTTTCGTTAATGGTTCTTGCAACTAATTTATCGCTTATCTCACTTATTGGTTTAATCTTCTTCTTTTCAATAAGTGATTTTTCTAAATCGCTTACTTTATCAATACGTCCGCGATGAATATCAATTCCGTTCGCGCAATAAATAGTGAATCCAGTACGTGGACCATCTACTAGTTCAACACGTGCTAAATTACCAATCATAAACATATTTCCTTTATTCATTTGGAAAGTAATTGGTTTAATTTCTTTAGTTGGAGTAATTAATTTAATAATATCTTTTTCAACAATAGAAATCATTGAATGTGATACATCAATACCCGGAGTATCAAAAATTGTCTCACGTGTACCAATAGGAATAGAAATTACTCTACTAGTTGTACCCGGATAACAAGATGTAGTAATTGGACGATTAGTAACGTTAATATAGTTCTTAATAAACTTATTAATAAATGTTGATTTTCCTGATGATGAAGCACCAATTACATATATGTCTTTATCATAAGCGTATTTATTAAAGGCATTACGAACTTGGTCAATATTATAGTTTTTTCTTGCCGACATAATAATGACTTCTTTAGCAATTAAGCCTGCTTCTTTTGCTCTTTTATAAATATAATTACAAATGTCATCATCTTTAAACGATTTTGGTAAGACATCGCGCTTATTAGCAAGTAAAATAACTGTCGAACCCTTAATCGCCGCATTAACAGAATCATTAAAAGTTGCTTCTAAATTAAATAAGTCAACAACATAAGCAAATACCGCTTTTTTCCTTTTTGCATCATAAAGAATCTTAGTTAATGTATCAGATGGCATAAAATCAGTATTGTCTTCACTATAATGTTGCATTCTAAAACAACGACGGCATAAATTCATCGTATTACGTTTATACACTTCTTCTGGTATATAACCAGGTTTACGTGGATTATCAAACTGTAATACTTCGCCACATCCTTCACAAATACGAACATTTTTTTCTTGTTTAGTTACCATATTAAATTACCTCCCAACTTTTCAATAATTTATGTTTTTTCAAATGACGACGAATTGGTCGATCAATCAAACGATTAAAATGTGTTGTCCACTGGTCTTCTCTTACAATTGGATCACATAATAAACAAAATATCTTTGCTTTCTTTGCCATTCTTACATCAGTTACTAATTGATCACCAACAACAATCGTTTCATTTTTAGAAATATTGTTTTCATTCATAAACTTTAAAAGTCGCTTAGTAAATGGCTTACGGGTTGAAAACAAATAACGCACTCCTAATTTACTAGCGTAAGGATTAACACGTCTTTCTTTGTTATTAGAAATAATAATCATTTCAATATTATGAGTTGCTAACGCTTCTTTTAACATGATTACACGTGTTGAAGGAGAGCTTGCTTTATAACTATCAAGAGTGTTATCTAAATCAACTAGAATAGTTTTAAAGTTATGCTTGATAAAAAAGTTGATATCAACATCAAATATACTTTTAGCATAAGCATCAGGGATATACTTTTCAAACATAATATCACGCTCCTTTTTATTATTTTAGTTTAAATAAACTAATAATGAAAGATATAAGATAGTAAATTTAACAAATTTGATAAAAAAATTACCACTTTATAAATCATAAAGCAATTTTTTAAGCATAAGTTTAAATAGGTGAAAAAATGAATTTCTTATTTGATTTATTATTTAATTTTAAGTTTTTAGTTGGTTTTATTAATAATGGCGTATTTAAAGAAAAATTAAGTGATGAAGAAGAGAATATTTGTATTAATCAATTATTTAACAAAGATACTCATGAAGAAGCAAGAATTAAACTAATTGAACATAATCTGCGTCTCGTTGCACACATTGCTAAAAAGTATGATAACACCGATGAATCTAATGAAGATTTAATTTCAATTGGCACTATCGGACTTATTAAAGCTATTGATACTTATTCTTTAGAAAAAAAAGTCAAACTAGCTACCTATGCCGCTAGATGCATTGAAAATGAAATATTAATGGCAATTAGATCAAACAAAAAGTATTCTAAAGATATGTCTATCTATGAAGCAATTGGTACTGATAAGGATGGTAGCGAAATAACCATCATTGAAACTCTTGATGATGGCGATATTTCTATTCCTGAGCAAATTGATAAAACACATAAGTTAAGTTTATTAAAAGAATATTTAAGAGTGTTAGATGAGCGTGAACTTATGATTATTAGTTTAAGGTATGGCTTAAATAACAACGAAGAACTAACCCAAAGAGAAATTGCCAAAAAGTATAAAATATCAAGATCTTATGTTTCAAGAATAGAAAAAAGAGCTTTAACTAAGTTATTAGCGGAATTTAAATTACATAATAAAGACTTTTAAAAACAGTTACTACGCTATATAGTAACTGTTTTGAGTACAATTAAATTTTAAGATAATATTATTTATCCCAATCATCGCGTGTTGTGATTTCATTAATTGCTTTAGTAGCAGCTTTTAATAATTTAGATTCTTCTAAAGTTAAAGTTTTGTCATCTTCTTCTTTATCACATAATGGTCCTTCAATATTAGAAAGCATATATTGTACAATATCGCCAATATTATTTTCGTTATAATCTTTTAGATCCATTTTAGGCAAAACATAATTTAATAAAAAATCATTAGTTTCATCACTATATTTTTTCATTGTCATTAACTCCGTTTCAAATATTTCTTATTTTAATAAAATAACGTTAAGAATTGGTCTTAACGCTATTTTTGTTTCTAATTATAAATATAATTAATCTCCTAAATCATCAAAAATAGAAATTTGCTCATAGCCATTAGATGAATCTTCCTCGTCTTGTGGTTTTTCTTCTACGTGGCTCAATTTCATTTCTGGAAGTTTAGTTTTACCTTTTAAGGCTTTAAACTCATCATCGACATATTCAATATAATCAATATATCCGTCAACGATAGTGTTCTTATCACTTAATTCATCCATGTTCTTCTTAGCGTATTTATCACTTGGAGTAGGTTTGAAATCAGTAATATTAACATTTAAGATATCACGATTATCAAGTACTAAGTTAATATTGACACTATCAAGGCCTTTAACAATCTTCTTAGCATATACTAAGTTTTGCGGATCTGACTTGAAACATTTGAAAGAATTTTGTAATTTTCCTAAACGTGCAGTTAAAGTCAAATATGAAGAATCAAATATTCTTTCGGTGCCGTGATCAGTAAATAAAATGAATTTAGCTTTTTCTTCTGGCATCATCGCATACATTCTAACGACTTGATCGCCGTTTCTTAATGACATTGCCTTAACACCACTTGTTCTAATTCCTGTTGGAACAATCTCATTTTCATTATAAAATGAAACATTACCTTGGCTAGAGAAAATGGCAATATCACTATTTCCTGATAAGATAACTGCATCAACGACTTCATCATCTCTTAATAAACGCATACAACCTAATGGACGTGCGTATCTAGTTGTTTCAAATTCATTAAGCATAGTCTTTTTAATTTGACCTAAACGAGAAATAAGACCTACACTTAAGTCATCACGGAACTTAGATACCGCAATAACACGAATAATCTTTTCATCGCTACCTAATTTAACAATGCTGGAAATATGTTTACCTTCATCTTTCCATTTGGTTTCTGGAATTTCATGAACTGGGACAAAACAATAATTACCTTTATTTGTGAAGCATAATAAATAATCAAGCGTACTTAATACACGATATCCCATCAACACATCACCATTTTTAATACCTGGTAAGGCACCATCACTAGACTTTTGTGATTTTAAGGAAGAACGCTTAATATAGCCATCTTTAGTAACAACAACATAGCAATCTTCTTTAGCAATTAAATCACGCTTATTAATAGTGATTGTTTCGCCTTTTTCTTCAATAGATGTACGACGGTCATCACCATATTTATCCGCGATAGCTTTTAAATCTTTAATAATGACTTTATGTAGTTTACGTTCATCCGCAAGTATTTCATTTAATTCTTTAATTGAGGCTTCTAATGCATTCTTTTCATTGATAAATGTTGTTATATCTGTATTAGATAATTTATAAAGTTGCAAATTAACGATAGCTTCAGCTTGTGCATCAGAGAATTTAAACTTCTCCATTAAATTATGCTTAGAATCGGCTTTATCTTTAGATGCACGAATAATACGCACTACTTCATCTACAACAGAAATTGCTTTAATTAAGCCCTCTAATATGTGTAAACGATTAGTTTGTTTTTCTAAATCAAATTTAGAACGACGGGTAATAACATCAACTTGGTGAGCAACATAGGCATTAATAAATGATTTTAAATCCAATGTTTTTGGTCTACCATCCACAATGGCGACCATATTCGCGCTATAGGAAGCACGAAGTTTAGTTTTATTTAATAAATAATTTAAGACAATATCAATCTTAGCGTCTTTTCTTAAGTCAATAGCAATTCGAAGTCCTTTACGGTCAGATTCATCACGAACTTCTAATAAGCCATCAACGGCTTTATCATGACATAAACGGTCAATTTCAACAACGATATCCGATTTTAAAATGCCATATGGAATCTCAGTGACAATAATTTGATTGATGTTTTTATCATCGGTAAGAGTTTCTGTTCTTGATACGACTTCAATACGACCTTTACCAGTTTTATAAATGGAAGTAAGTCCTTCTCCTTTATAAACGATACCTCCGGTTGGGAAGTCAGGTCCTTTAATAAATTGCATTAAGTCTTCATTAGTAAAATTTTTATGCGATAAGCCATATATTGTCGCGTCTATTACTTCACGTAAATTGTGAGGTGGAATATCAGTTGCAACTGCAACAGCGATACCTTCACTACCATTTACAAGTAAGTTTGGGAAACGAGCTGGTAAAACAATTGGTTCTAAATTAGTATCATCAAACGTTAATTGCATATCAACTGTTTGTTTATCTAAATCACGAATTAGTTCATTGGCAACTTCTGATAAACGCGCTTCAGTATAACGGTAAGCCGCAGGACTATCACCATCGATAGAGCCATTATTTCCTTGGAAATCAATCAAAGGAAGACGCACTTTCCATTCTTGTGACATTCTTGCTAATGCTGAATAAATAGATGTATCACCATGAGGGTGAAATTTACCCATAACATTACCAACTGCGTGCGCACATTTTCTTGTCGGTTTATTAAATGTATTACCTTCTAGATACATAGAATAAATAATACGACGTTGAACAGGTTTTAAGCCATCACGAACATCAGGGATAGCACGATCTTGAATAACATATTTAGCGTATGTAGCAAAGCGATCACCCATGACAAATTCTAAAGGAGAATCTTGAATGTTTTCGTTAATTACTTCTTGTTCTACTACTTTTTTCTTAGCCATTAACGTCTAACCTCCTTCATAAATTCATCATCGACATTAAAGTCAACATTTTCTTCGACCCATTTCTTACGAACATCAGTATCTTTACCCATTAAGACGCCAACACGATATTCCACTAGTAATGGATCTTCAATATTTACACGAATTAAAGTACGAGTTTTAGGATTCATAGTGGTGTCCCAGAGTTGTTCTGCGGACATTTCACCAAGACCTTTATAACGTTGGATTTTATATCCAGCGCCAACTTTTTGTTTAGCTTTATCTAAAGATTCATCATCCCAAGCATATTCCATAACTTTTTGTTTATCTTTGGTCTCTTTGGAAACACCATAAAGAGGTGGAACAGCAATATAAACGTGTCCTGTAGTAATTAAAGGACGCATATAATGATAAAAGAAAGTTAATAATAATGTTTGAATGTGAGCACCATCGGTATCAGCATCGGTCATGATAATAATTTTATCATAATGAATATCACTAATATCAAAGCCTTGGCCATATCCAGCACCAATAGTATTAATTAAAGTAGCAAATTCTTCATTTTTAAGCATTTTATCCATCGCAACTGTATCAGTATTTAATGGTTTACCTCTAAGAGGTAAAACACCTTGATGCATACGATCACGACCAGATTTAGCCGTACCGCCAGCGGAATCACCCTCAACGATAAATAATTCATTTTTAGAAAAATCTTTTGATTGAGGTGGAGTTAATTTACCAGATAAAATAACTTCATTTTTTAATTTTTTATTAGTGTTACGTGCTTCTTCTTTTGCTTTACGGGAAGCAATACGAGCATTTTGAGCATCAATACATTTTTTAATTAAAGTAACCGCAAATTCTTTATTTTCACTTAAGTAATAAGTAAATTGTGAATATACAAAGTTATTAACTAATTGTAAGGCTTCTGGAGTACCTAATTTTCCTTTTGTTTGTCCTTCAAATTCTAGTTGATCTTCAGGAATTTTTAAAGAAATAATCGCAGTAATACCTTCACGAATATCGCTACCTTCTAATTTGATTTTTCCACGTAATAAATTATTATTCGTAGCATAATCATTTACAGCACGTGTGATACCAGTTCTAAAACCAGTTTCGTGTGTACCTCCATCACGAGTACGAACATTATTAACATAAGAATAAATTCTTTCATCGTAATAACCCGAACAATATTGGAAAGCAATATCCATTTTGATATGTGATGTATTATCTTCAAAATCAATAACTGGAGATAATGGGGTATTATTAGCATTTAAAATGCCAACATATTCTTGTAAGCCATTTTCATAATGGAATTCAACCGATTCACCAGTTCTTTCATCCTTTAAGATAAAATGAACAGTTTTTAATAAAAATGCCGATTCTTGTAAATGGTTATATATAGTATCCCATTTAAAATCCACAGTAGAAAATACAGTGGCATCAGGTTTAAAACGAACTAAAGTACCATGACGATTAGTGCGACCAATTAGTTTTAATGGTTCAACAATCTTACCGCCATTAGCAAATTTTATATAATATTGTTCACCTTTTGTACACACTGTGCATTCTAGCCATTCACTTAATGCATTAGTGACAGATGCACCAACACCATGTAAACCAGCACTTGTTGTATAAGCTTTATCAGAGAACTTACCACCAGCGTGTAATTCAGTAAATACTAATTCAATAGCTCTTTTACCAGTATCTTTATTGATGCCAACTGGAATACCACGACCTTCATCTTGAACACTTAGCGAACCATCTTTATGAATAGTTACAGTTATAAACTTACCAAATCCTGATAATGCTTCATCTACCGCATTATCAACAATCTCCCAAACTAGGTGATGTAAACCCATTGCATTAGTGGAACCAATGTACATAGCAGGACGTTTTCTAACACCTTGAAGACCTTTTAATAACACGATGTCATTTTCATCATATACGTGATTACTTTTGACAGGCATAAAATCAACTCCTTAATAATTAATATTAACTAAATTATTATAGCAAAGTTTTTATTGAATTTGTAACATTTTATTTATAAAATAATACAAGTGTAGGAGAGTGACTTTATGGATATGTACATAAAAGTGTTAATCACCATCTTTTGTATCATAATTTGTTATTTAATTGGAGCCATTCCAAACGGTCTAATAATTGGAAAAATATTTAAAAAAACCGATGTTCGTGAATTCGGTTCACATAACACCGGTGGCACAAATGTAGGACGTGTTTTAGGAAAAAAATTAGGAGCATTAACAATTGCCATGGATGCTTTTAAAATTATTATCCCCTTTTGGATATTAAGATTATTACTTCCTGCTTTTATTGATTCTAATATTCATGTTATGACAATATGCTATATTGCCTTATTAATGGCGTGTGTCGGACATTGTTATCCCGTTTATTGTCATTTTAAAGGCGGAAAAGCTGTGGCTACTTTCTTTGGTTGTTTAATCGCCACTAATTACGTACTTCTTCTTGTTTTCATTGCTGTATTTGCCATTACTCTAATTGCTAAACGTATGGTATCCCTTGCTTCAATACTTGGAAGTATCGTTGTAAGTGTTGTAGCAATATTAATGTTAGGCTTTAATGTTGGTTGGGTTGGTATGTGGCCGATGTTAAATTATGAAATTCTTTATACAGTTGTGATTATGATTAATACGCTTATTCTTATTAATCGTCATAGTCCAAATATTGATCGTATCCTTTTAGGTCAAGAATCACAAATTAAATGGTTAAAAAGCAAAAAGTAATTAATTAGTAGATAATTAGTAGTTTATTAGTAAATACATAGTTTTATAAGCCAAAATAAAAATCCTGATGTTTGAAGTCAGGATTTTCATTTTATCGATTTTTGTTCATAGAATTCATTACAGCACGAATTTGCGCTTCTGATGGTTTTCTACCCATTTGCATAAACATAGCGCGAATCATGTTCTCATTAATTGGAGGGTTTTTCTCGATTTCTTTTTTGATAAGGTTACGAGCAACAAGGAATCCGACTATTCCTCCTGCTATAAATCCAACAATAACGTAGATAAGTGTTAACCACCATGCTGTACCACCAGCTAATATTACTAGCAATGTCATAATTATCACCTCAAATGTATTTTACATTAATAGGCGCATTATAGCAATTAAAAGTTAAGTTAGACTAACGAAAATACACATTTACTTGATGAAAATCACTATCATCAAAGAAAGTATCAATGCATTCAATGATTTTTAAAGCATCTTGTTTTGATTTAGTTTCACTAACAGCCAAAACATCTACATCACTTATTTTCCATTCAACATAGGCTGAAGGAAAGCCTAGTTCTTTAATTGAAGTGCGCATTTCATTTTCTAAATCAATGATGTATTCGATTTGTTCAATGCGTGAAGCAGCATCAAGTTTTTCGGTAGCGCTATAGTCCGAACTCTCCATAATGTCTAATTGGACTTGTAGTTCTTCTTTTAAACCTGAAGTACGCTCTAAAATAATTCCTTCAATATATGGATCATCAGCGTTTTCTATGATGTTATTAACTGGATCTGTTTTAGTGGGACTCTTCACTCCTGTTGGTAACATGACATAATAAACTGATAAAACCATTGCTAAAGAAAATAATGATAAAAATGTAACTACACGTTTTTTCATAACATTTCCTCCCATTCATTAGATTTTACGCAAGCAAAATATAAAAAAGAACAATAATATTATGAATATTTAAAATGTAGAATTTTGTAATAAAAAAGCACCTTCATTAAGAAAGTGCAAATTCAATAATTTAAGATAAATTATTTTTGTTGACGGCCATCATATTCGCCGTTATCAGTACGAACTAATACTACTTCGCCTTCAGAAATAAATAATGGAACACGGACTTTATATCCAGTTTCAGTTACAGCTTCTTTCATAGCTTTGTTAACAGTATCGCCACGAACTGCAGGTTCACATTCAGTAACAGTTAATGCTACTGTTGTAGGTAAAGAAATACCCATGATTTCATCGCCATAGAATACTACTTGAACTTCTTCATTTCCTTTTAAGAAATTAGATTCCCATTTCATACGATCTTTAGAAATTTCAATTTGATCATAAGTATTTTGATCCATGAAGACTAATGCATCACCTGTATCATATAAGTAAAGCATTTTTTTCTTATCTAAGTGGATAACTTCCACTTTATCTCCACCGATGAATGAAAGTTCTAATACAGCACCTGTACGTAAATTTTTAGATTTAACTTTTACTTTCATTTTTGCCATTGCAGTTTTGTTTAAAGCAATATCAATACATGAATAAATATTACCTTCATATTCAAATGCATTACCTGGTCTTAATTCTGTGATATTAATCATATTAAAACATCTCCTTCTTTGTATTTCTTTGATATTTTATCAAATTTGAATAAAATATGGAATATAAATTCACACATTTTATAATAATTAATCCGCTAAAAAGGCATAATTGCGTAGTAAAGTACTTATAATCGGGTAAAATTCCCACTAATTGGAGTAAACCATTTATTAAAAAATAGTCAATAATGCCAAAAATTATATATTTATAAATGTGGTTAAACATCATAAAATTATAGCTAATAATTTGGTTATAGATTAAATAGAAAAGAAAAAACATCGCTACTTCTATTAATAAACAAAGCCAAATAGATTTAGTTACATATTTATTAATTAGCATTAACGGAGAAAAAATTGTAAAATTTAAAAAATAAGATAGTTCAAATAAGATTAGACTTACTATTACTAAATATAAACTTAAAATCAAGTTTTCTTTAAGACGCATAAGTATCACCTTATTTAGTTTTGGGTAAAATTTATCTTATATTCCTTAAATAGAAATTTTTTTCAACTTCTCTTTCTAGTGTCGTATTATCACCATGTCCAGGATAAACCGGCATATCACCATATTGATGATATATTTTGATAATACGTTTTAAAGATGAATCCACTAAACGCGCTTTAGAAGTTGGTAAATCACATCTTCCAATGACACTTTTAAATAATGTATCACCGGTAATTAATACTTCTTTATTTACTAAATAAACTGATGAACCCAAAGTATGGAATGGCGTAAAAAATATTTGAATATCAATTCCATCAATGGTAACTACTTCTTCATCACTCAAAGTAAATACTTTTCGTTTAATAGAAACTTTATCTTCAAATTCGCTAGAACAATTCTTATATGGATCATCTAATAGTTCTAAGTCGTCTAGTGCAATATAAACAGGAATTGACTCATCAATAAAATCAAGTCCACGAATATGATCAAAATGCCCATGGGTTAAAAATATTGCTTTTAAATTCAAATTATGGTTAGCAATATAATTAACAAATGTTTTTGAAGATTGGCCGCAATCAAAAGCAATCACATCTTTATCTGTTAAATAAACAATGTGAGTGTTTGCGACAAATTCGTCATTATATGTTAATGTTGTTACTTTCATAGAAAATAAAAAAAATAAAGCCTAAGCCTTATTTCTTTTCCTTATGTACTGTCATTTTGTTACATTTTGGACAGAATTTCTTAATTTCCATACGATCAGGATGATTACGTTTATTCTTTGTTCCAATATAATTTTCGTTTTGACATTCTGTACAACGATAGATAATGTTATCTCTCATGAGTGACACCTCCAACTTACGCGAAATTATTCTAACACAAAAGAATTGCTAATGCCATAATTTTTTTTAATAATATCTATTTATTTTTCTTGATGACACTAAAAACTATCATACAGATTAATTTTTTATCGTTTTTATACATTTTTTGATATAATAAGAGCGGTGATATTATGAATCGATTAGAAACAAAATTAGTTAAAATTGGAAATACTTCTATTGGTCATTCTAATAATGTAAAGATCCAATCAATGTGTAATATAAAAACTTCAAAATTTGAAGAAGTAATTAAACAAATATTGGGGTTAGAAAAGTTAGGCTGTGATATTATTCGTGTTTCAGTCATGGATGAAAGTGATGCTTTAGCAATTAAAGAAATAAAAAAAGCTATTCATATCCCTTTAGTAGCGGATATTCATTTTGATTACCGCTTAGCTTTAAAGGCTATTGAAAATGGTGTAGATAAAATTCGTATTAATCCTGGAAATATTGGAAGCATTGAAAATGTCAAAAAAGTTGTTGATGCTTGTAAAGAAAAACATATTCCAATTCGTATTGGAGTTAATTCTGGTTCTTTAGATAAAACAATTCATGATTATTCTACACATTATACTGCGAATGCCTTAGTGGAATCCGCTAAAAAGCATGTTAAAATTTTAGAAGATTTAGATTTTCATGATATCGTTATATCTTTAAAAGGATCTGATGTCTTAACTACTATTAAAGCTTATGAAATAGCTAGTGAGACTTTCCCTTATCCTCTTCATTTAGGAATAACGGAAGCTGGTACAAAAGAAATTGGTATTATCCGTTCCGTCAGTGGTTTAGCTCCACTTCTACTACAAGGCATTGGCGACACTATTCGTATATCTTTAAGCGCTGACCCTAAAGAGGAAGTCATAGCCGCGAAAAGAATGTTACATGATTTAGGACTATATCCTAACTATCCGACACTTGTGGCTTGCCCAACTTGTGGAAGAACACGCGTTAATGTTCCAGGAGTTGCGGATAAAGTTCTAAAAATGCTTGAAGAAATCAATAAACCAATTACCATTGCGGTTATGGGATGCGTTGTTAATGGACCTGGAGAAGCCAAAAATGCTGATATTGGTATTGCTGGAGGTAATGGCGAGTGGATTTTATTTAAAAAAGGTCAAGTAATTGCAACACTTAAAAATGATGATGAAGCTATTGAAAGATTAAAAATAGAAATAAATCAATAACATTTTTAATAAAATATAATATGCTAAATGGGAGAAATCATTATGAATCAAAACCTTATTGCCTATTATATTGAACAATTAACGGAAGCTGACGCTATGAAGTTAGCTAAACAATATAATGTGAATGTAACGAATCAAGAAATCAAAGTTATTTTGCCTTTCTTAAAAAAGAATCGTTACCGCATTAATAAACAAAATAAAAACGCCCTTCTTAGTGAAGCTCAGAAAATCTTAAGTCCTGAGACATATAAGAAGGCCGTTATTACAATCGATAAGTTTCTTAAATAGAACTTTTTAAAGTGTCATTAAATACATGTTCACGAAGCGCCTTAATTTCTTCTTTATAAGGTGCTTTTTCATTTATATAAGGTGTTTCTAAAATTTTTGGAATATTTTTAAAAGCTGGGTGATTAGCAAAGCGATATAAAGTTTCAAATCCAATAAATCCATAGCCAATATTTTCATGGCGGTCTTTATGCGCTCCTAAGACATTTTTAGAATCATTAATATGAATTACTTCCACATAATGTAAACCAATAATTTCATCAACTTTTTTAACAAAAGCATCAGTATCCGTCAAATCATAACCGGCATCATGAAGGTGACAAGTATCTAAGCAAACTCCAATTCTAGATTTATCATTTACACCATCTAGAATTGTTTTTACTTGTTCTAAGGTAATACCAATTTCTGCACCTTTACCCGCCATAGTTTCAATTAATATTTTTACTTTACTATCTTTAGTGGCTTCAATTGCTTTATTAAGTCCTTCAATAAGTTTATTAATTCCTACTTCAAATCCCGCTTTAACATGTGAACCTGGATGAAGTACTAATTTATAAAACCCTAAAGCATCAACACGATTTATTTCATCAATTAATGCTTTTAAAGAAAATTCAAATAATTCTGGTTTAATGGAATTAGCAAGATTAATAAAATATGGAGCGTGAACAATAACGTTGCTAATACTTATTCCTGCACTTTTTAAAAGTTCTTGAGCTTCTGCTCCTTTTAATTCACTAACAGATCGACGAAATGAGTTTTGTGGGGCACCAGTATAAAACATAAGTGCATTTGCGTCATAACTAAGTGCTTCTTTAACGGAGCCTAAAACAAAATCTGGTGCATTATCATTAACATGACTTCCAATAATTAATTTATCTTCCATTAGTTCTCGCCTCACTTCTATAACGTTCTACTCGTTGTTTACGAATATTATCTTTAATCATCTTACGATGATGTTTTCTTTTAACCTTTTCAACAGCGTTTTTAACTGCTTTTTTATATCCTGGTTTTACAGTATTTCTTTTAGTTTCAATAACTGCACGCTTAATATCTTTTTCTAATTCTAAATCTTTCTTTTTACGGAATTCTTTTTTATAATTTGGTGCTTTACCTTCTTTAAGTTCATTATTCTTTAATACCAAATAATTAAAAGTTACACCTTGTTGTTGAAGTTTTAAAATATCATCACATTTATCATCATCATAGAAAGTATAACACTTGCCATCTTTATAAAATCTACCAGTTCTTCCAGCACGATGGAAATAGAATGATAAATCTTTTGGTAAATCAACATTTAGCACATCACTAACGTTTTCAATATCTATTCCTCTTGCAGCCATATCGGAACATACCACAATTTGGAATTCGAGATTTTTAATACGTTTCATCATGTTTTTACGTTCACGTTTTTCTAAATCTCCATGAATTACGCCAACATTGTAGCCGTTATTTTTTAAATAAAAATATAAATCATTAACATCTTCTTTTTTAGAAGCAAAAACAAGTAAGAAATATGGATTAACAACATTTATAAATGAAGATAACGCTTCTTTTTTACCTTGATGTCTAATATCAATTGCGTAATGGCTTACTTTATTATTAGTTAAGTTTTCTAAAGTAATGACATGTTCTGCCCCAATATATTTTTCAATAATACGTGATAATTTTGGGTTTATTGTTGCCGAAAATACCATTTTAGCAGCGGAATCTAAATTCTCTAATAATTTATTGATGTCGTCAAAGAAGCCCATATCCATAAGCATATCCGCTTCATCAAGAACCACATATTGAGCGGTAGATAAATTAATGTTTTTATCATCTAAGCCTAAGTCTAATAAACGACCTGGTGTGGCAATGATGATATGTGGAGTATTATTAAGTTTACTTACATTACGATTTTTTTCTACTTGTGAAGAAAATAATTGTACACGTAACCCTTTAAAAGTATCACAAAATTGTTTAGCAAAATCATATGTTTGTTTTGCAAGTTCGCGGGTTGGTGAAACAATAATTGCTTGAACACTATGTGAAGAAATAACAATATTATTAATAATTGGTATTAAGAAAGCATGCGTTTTTCCTGAACCAGTTTCCGAAGTAACCACCATTGATTCTTTTCTTAATGCGGCTGGAATAACTAATTCTTGTACTTTTGATGGCTCTTTATAGCCGATTTTTTCAATGCAAGAAATCATCTTTGGACTTAATGCAAAGCTTTTAAATGATGCCATAATATCAACTCCCTTGTTAATTATACACATTTTTTTAAATTTATTAAATTAAATTAACAAATTTAGGCTTTTTACATATCCTATATAGAGGTGAGATTATGTTTAGAAACCAATATGATAACTATGGCAATTACTATAATCCATATCAAAATTATCCTTATAATCAATTTAATAATAATCGTATGTTTAATCGACCTATTAATACCCCAAAATCAAAAATGCCAATTAAAGTACCAACACGTTCAATAGCTCCAAAATTCACATTTTCTAAATTCTTAAATGGTACTCAAGAAGTAATATCCACTGTTGCAACCGCAATTCCATTATACACACAAGTAAAACCTTTATTTGGTGGATTAAAAGGAGTAACCAAAGGAATAACATCTAAATTGTTTAAAAGTAATAACAAAAAAGTGGAAACGGAAATAATTGATAATCCAGAAATTATAACTCCTAATGAAAAAAAGAACAAACAAGAAAGTAACCAAACTAAAGAATTTAAAGAACAAAATTCTCCAAATAGACCATTCTTTTAAACTATGATATAATTAGTGCGGTGATGTTATGAAAGTTGATATTCTTTCTCCTTCTGGCTGTTGTCATGGAGTTAATAACGCAATTAATATGGCTATTGAAGCAAAAACAAAATATAATTTACCAACTTTTATTTTAGGAATGCTCGTTCATAATGAAATAGTTATTAATAATTTAAGTAAATTAGGAATTATAACTATCAAAGATAAAACACCTTTAGAAGCTATTAATGAAATTAATGATGGTGTTATTATTTTTACCGCTCATGGCCATGATGAATCGCTAGATAAATTAGCTAAAGATAAAGGTTTAATTGTTATTGACACTACTTGTGCCTTTGTTAAAACTAATCATCTATTAATAAAAAAATCATTAGAAAATAATGAAGAAGTTATTTTTATTGGTAAAAAAGGTCATCCAGAAACTGAATCCACTCTTTTATTATCAAATAAAATTCATTTTTATGATATTTTTAATAAAATGGATTATGAAAATGTAAAAAATGATTATCCAACAATATATTGTCAAACCACTTTATCAATCTTAGAATTAGAAGATATTAAAAAAGATATTTTTGCTCATTTTAAAAATGCTCATTTTGCTAAATCAGTATGTAACGCTACTTACGAACGACAAAAAGCACTTTATAACATTAATACTAATTCGGATATAGTTTTTATTGTCGGATCTAACACTTCCTCTAACACTATGAAATTATATGATATTTCGACTACTTTATATCCGAATAAAAGAATTTTACAAATAAAAACAGTTAACGATATTGTTAACTGTGATTTATCAAAATATCATTACGCCACAATAGTGGGTGGTGCTTCTACTCCTATAGAAACACTAATTGAATTAAAAAATTATTTAATTACTTTATAACTTTCGGCATAATTTCGTGATCCAAAATAGTAATCTCCATATTTGGATCCATTTTTTTTAGAATTTTTGCCAATTGGGGCATAAATGCTCTTTCTACTTCATGAGGAACATCCAAATAATTGAATTTTTCTAAAATAATATCACGGCGTACATAATGTGGAGCGTCACCAGAAATATAAATATCTGCGCCTTCAGTTTGAGCAATTTCGTGTCTTCTAGAACCGCCACCACCGATAATAGCGACTTTTTTAATCAGATTATCATTTCCTTTAACTAATAAAGCATAATCTACACGAAGATTATTTTTTGCATAATTAGCAAATTCTTCGATTGACATTGCATTACTTAATGTACCAATACGCATCATTGGTTCTAAACTTGGCGCATAAACATCGTTTAAATTCAATAATTCCGCAAGTGCATCATTCATTCCGCCTTCACCTTCATCAAAGTTTGTGTGCATGGAATATAAAGCAATGTTATTTTTAATTAATGTATCATTAATCAAACGTTTATTTTCATTAAAACGTAATATTTTAGCTTTTGAGCCAAAAAAGAATGGATGGTGAGTAATAATTAAATCTGGTTTAATCTTTAAAGCTTCATCTAGTATTTGGTCATCAAAATCAAGACATAATAAAACTTTATTTACTTCATTAGGCAATTTTCCAACCATTAATCCTACAAAATCATGATTCTTTTTAGCGATTTTCTTAGGAAATTGTTTAGATAATTTTATAAGCATAGATCTAGTCTTCATAATGATTAATCTCCTTGATTTTTTCTTCAATTTCTTTGACTTTTTCTTCACTTAAGTCTTCTTTTAATACGCGTTCTAATTTAGATTTTTCAAAATTTAACATATTTAGAAATTCTTTACTTTTTTCAACACGTAAAATCGGTCCAAATAAATAATCATTTTTTGTATAATTTGTTTCACCTTTATCAAAACGAATAATTTGATAATAATGTTTTTCAAAAACAACTTTTTCATTGGTGATTTTATAACCTAATTGATTAACTACTTCCCGCACTAAGCTAGCATTAGTATTAGGTGCTAAAATAAGCGTGGAAATATTATTTAATTTTTCTTTGTTTTTATTTAATATATCGATAATTAAATCTCCGCCCATTCCAGCAATAACAAGAGTATCAATATAATCTGGTAATGCTTCAATCCCTGAAGATAATGATACTTCAATATCATTACTTACTTTTGAAACATTAGATTTTAAAATGGTATATGGTCCTATTTTGTTATCATTACAAAATAGTTTTTTACATACTTTATTACGATATAATTCAATGACTAATTGACCATGATCAGCGCCAATATCCGCTAAAGAAGAGCCTTGATCTACTAAATTATAAATAGCATTTAATCGTTTGGATAAACTCATAATTTGCACCTAATCGATATTCATACGCTCAGCACGTGTTGAATTACGTAACTTTTTAATTGCTTTTGCTTCAATTTGACGAATACGTTCACGTGTAACACCAAGTTCACGACCTACTTCTTCAAGGGTGCGTGGTTGATGATCATCAAGCCCATAACGTAAACGTAAGACTTTTTGTTCACGTTCATTCAAGATTTTCATAGATGCATATAATTGATCTTTTAGTGATTGAGAATTAGCGTAATCTGTTGGAGTTTCGCTATCTTTATCTTCGATAAAATCTTCTAAACTCGTATCATCACTATCATTAATTGATTTTTCAAGTGAAACAGGTTCAAGTGAAAGACTAAGATTATCTTGAACTTGTTCTGGAGTTAACGCTCCATTCATTTTTTCAGAAATTTCTTCTGGGGTTGGGTCGCGGCCTAACTCTTGTGTTAATTGATGTTGTGCTCGATTCATTTTATTTATTGTTTCTACCATATGAACTGGAATTCTAATTGCTCGTGATTTGTCCGCAATAGCGCGTTCAATCGCTTGTCTAATCCACCAAGTAGCGTATGTTGAAAACTTAAAACCTTTAGTATAATCAAACTTGTCTACTGCTTTCATTAATCCAAAATTGCCTTCTTGAATTAAATCTGATAAAGACATACTATGTCCAATATAGCGTATATAGTTTTTAGCAATTTTAACGACAAGTCTTAAATTAGCGGTAATTAAAAGATTTTTTGCTTCTTGATCACCTTCAGCGCACCTACGCGCAACTTCTTGTTCTTTATCGCCTAATAATTCTACTTTTCCCACATCTCTTAAATATAAATTAAGTAAATCTCTAACTTGTGGATTAGAATTATCGATAACATCATTATCATCGTTATCATCATCTTTATCATTTGTATAGTCATCGTCTTCAAATAAATCTGAATCAATAAGTGAAGAATTGTCATCGGACTTTTCTTCATTGATATCAATATCCTCATCATCAGTTATATCAATATTGTTATCTACAAAGTATTCAAATAAATTTTCGATATCTATATCTGATAAGTCTAAATGTTTAATTGCATCAAATATTTCTTTTTGGGCAAGTTTTCCATTTTCTTGTCCTTTATTTAATAGTCGTTCTTTGATTTGATCTAAAGTTTCTATTTCTTGTGTTTGTATTTCTTTTTTATTTGGCACAATTTAGTTCTCCCTTTATTATCATTGTTAATCTAAAATTAAATTATTAATTCCTACTATTTTCATAGTATTTATAGCAAAAGCAAAGACATTTTACTCAAGTCTTTTAATTATAAAAAACAATCGACTAAAATTGTCTTGGTTATTTATTATCGTTATTAGTAATGCAAAACAATTACTAATAAATCAAACAATATAACTTGTATATATTGCACTAATCGTTTAGATAAACGCATTATTTAGAATCACGATAATCGCCAAAGCGTTTTGCTCTAGTTGGATGACGTAATTTTCTAATAGCTTTAGCTTCGATTTGACGAATACGTTCACGGGTGACACCAAATTCACGTCCAACTTCTTCAAGAGTATGTGGACGATTATCATCTAATCCATAACGTAAACGTAAAACACGTTCTTCACGATCAGTTAAGTCTTTCATTACGGAATATAATTCATCTTTTAATAATTGTTTAGTGGCATATTCAGTTGGAGATTCTGTATCTTTATCTTCAATAAAATCGCCTAAACGAGAATCATCTTCTTCACCAATTGGTGTTTCAAGGGAGACAGGGTCAACAGCAATACTTTGAATTTCACGGATACGGTCAGGTGATAATGCACCATCCATTTTTTCAGAAATTTCTTCTGCAGTTGGTTCACGACCTAATTCTTGAACAAGTTGACGTTGAACTCTTGTCATTTTATTAATAGTTTCTACCATATGAACTGGAATTCTAATTGTACGAGCTTGGTCAGCAATAGCACGAGTGATAGATTGTCTAATCCACCAAGTTGCATAAGTTGAGAATTTAAACCCTTTAGTGTAGTCAAATTTAGAAACAGCTTTGATTAAACCTAAATTACCTTCTTGAATTAAATCAAGCAAGAACATACCACGTCCCACGTAGTTTTTAGCAATATTAATAACTAATCTTAAGTTTGCAGTAATAAGACGATTTTTAGCTTCTTCGTCACCTTCAGCGCAACGTCTTGCTACTTCTTGTTCTTCATCACCTAATAATTTTACTTTTCCAATTTCTTTTAAATATAATTTTACTGAGTCATTAACTTTAATATCTGAACTTGCATACTTATCAATATCATCGATATCATCATCGATTTTTTCTTTAACATATCCATCGTCTTCAAATAAATCTGAGTCGATAATTGATGAATCATCATTTAGTTTAGCTTCATCAATATCATCAATGCTATCTTCTGCATTATCATTTATATCAATATTATTATCAGCAAAATATTCTAATAAGTTTTCAATATCAATATCCGATAATTCTAAGTGATTAGTGGCATCAAATATTTCTTTTTGGTCAAGATGTCCTTCTTCTTGTCCTTTTTTTAGTAATCTTTCTTTAATTTGCTCTAAAGTTTCTAAATCTTGTGTTTCTGCTACTTTTTTCTTTGCCATAATTTAATTCTCCTTTTTATTTTCGTATAAACGCTTTTCCATTTTTTTGCCATATTCTAGCAAAATTTTTAATTGTTCTTGATCCGATTTACCTTCGACAGATTTATCTAAAATAAAGCGTTCATATTTTTTTGCTCTTTCTTTGTTAATGATATCCAAATATTCACTTAATAATTCATAAGTACAAATTGGATACCTTTTTTCTAGTGATAAGGCTGTAATTTCTGATACAACTTGATCTTTTTGATCATCATCACTAGCTGATACATAATTAATTAAATCGCTAACTGAGACGTTCTCATGCTCTTTAGCATATTCCATAACATAATTAGCAATTTTCATAAAAATATCATCAGAAATTGGCACATCTTTTTCTAAATAAAATTTACGAGCGGATGGTGAATTAATCAATTGATAAACCATTGCACGCTCAGTAAGTTCTAATCGATGCAATATTTTTCTTTCGGGATGACTTTCAAATATTGAAGTTGTTCCCTCATTAGAGTTACCACTTCCATTAACTTTACGATATTTATTTAATGCTGTTAATATTACTTTACGATCAAATTTAGTTGCTTTAGAAATATTAACAATATATTCTTCAAGTTCTAATTCGTTAGTTACTCCCGCTAAATAAGGTAAAAAATCTGTGATAAATTTCTTACGATCATCGATTGTTTCTAATTTGTTATTAAGTAAAAAATAATTCATAACAAATTGAATTTTATCAATTAAAATATTTAACCACTTAATTAATTTGTCTTTTCCGTACTTATCTAATATTTCATCAGCATCTTTTGGACCAGACGAACGACGAACAATGCGATATTTAATTCCCGCTTTATCGAAAGCTTCAATAACTTTCATTGTTGCCATTTGGCCAGGATTATCTGAGTCTAGACATATACGAATCTCAACATTCAAGCGTTTTAATAAGTTAACTTGGTTATTTGTTAATGCAGTACCCATTAATGCAACAGCACTTTTAATGCCAGCACGATATAAGGCAATAACATCCATAAATCCTTCTAATAAATAACAATATCCATCTAATCTTGATGACTTTTTAGCATTGTGATAATTATAAATAACATTACCTTTTTGGAATAATGGTGTTTCAGGTGAGTTAATGTATTTTGCTTCATCGCTATCTTTTATTCTTCGAGCGGAATACCCAATTACTCGACCATTAATATCAAATAATGGGAAGATAACACGTCCAGCATTACGATCCACAAATTGGCCATTACTATGACCTGCTACACCAATCGTTTCAATATCTTTTAAACTATGTCCACTAGCCTGCATATATTGGATAGACATAATGTTGTTATTAGGGGCAAATCCAATACGGAATTGTTTAATGACATCTTCATCAATTTGACGATTATTTAAATAGTTTAATCCATCTTTTCCTTCATTAGCCATTAAAGATATTTCATAAAATTTAGTTAATGATTCAATGGTGTTATATAAGCGCTCTTTTTCTTCGTCAACTGGTGACTTAGTAACATTTTTAGTTAATCTTTCATCTTTAAAACCAATTAAATCCGCTAGTTTACGAACTGCATCTTCAAATGGTATCTTTTCAAATTTTTGGATAAAAGTTATAGCATTACCGCCTTCACCACATACAAAGCATTTAAAGATTTGCTTTTCTTTTGATATCATCATAGAAGGATTTTTATCGTCATGGAAAGGACAAATAGCGACATATCTATTTCCCTTTTTTATGACGTTAATATATGAAGAAATAACATCAACGATATTAGCGCGTTTTAATACTTCTTCGATTAAATTTGCATCTAGCATTGATGTCACTCCCTTTCGTTAGAAAAATACTTTTTCTGAAATATAATTAATTAAATCTTCAATTTTAATTCTTTCTTGTTTCATAGAATCACGTTCACGAATAGTTACGCAATTATCATTTTGTGTATCAAAGTCAATAGTAATACAGAATGGTGTTCCGATTGCATCTTGACGGCGATATCTCTTACCAATACTTTGTGATTCATCATATGTTACCGAGAAATGTTTACTTAATAAAGCATAAACTTCTTTTGCTTGAGAAGATAATTGTTTAGATAACGGCAATATCGCAGCTTTATAAGGCGCTAACGCGTAATTCAAATGCATTACAACACGTGTATCATTTTCAAGTTGTTCTTCATCATATGCATTGCATAAAAGTGCTAAAGCTAAACGATCACATCCAAGAGATGGTTCAACACAATATGGAATAAATTTTGTGTTTGTTTCTTGATCTAAATATTCAAGAGATTCCTTAGAGTATTCCATATGACGTTTTAAATCGTAATCAGTACGATCAGCAATGCCCCATAATTCACCCCAACCAAATGGGAATAAATATTCAATATCAGTTGTGGCTTTAGAATAGAATGCTAGTTCTTCTTTTTCATGGTCTCTAAATCTTAAAACATCATTAGATAAACCTAAATCATTTAAGAATTGTTTAGCAAAATCTTTCCAATAACTAAACCACTCTAAATCAGTACCTGGCTTACAGAAGAATTCCATTTCCATTTGTTCAAATTCACGAGTACGGAATGTGAAGTTTCCTGGAGTAATTTCGTTTCTAAATGCTTTACCAATATTACAAATACCAATTGGAAGTTTTCTTCTTGTCGTACGAATAACATTTTTAAAGTTAACGAACATACCTTGAGCGGTTTCTGGTCTTAAATAAACAACAGACTTGCTATCATCAGTAACGCCAATATGAGTTTTAAACATCATATTGAATTGACGAATATCGGTAAAATTAGATTTGCCACAATTTGGGCAGCATACATTATTTTTACGAATGAAATCCATCATTTCTTCATTAGTCATTTTATTAACATTAACATCTGGGAATTCTGATTCAATCAATTTATCAGCACGATGTCTTGTTTTACATTCTTTACAATCAATAAGTGGGTCATTAAATGTTGAGACATGGCCTGTAGCTTCCCAAACACGTGGATTCATTAATATAGCAGCATCAATTCCTACATTTGTAGGTGATTCTTGAACGAATCTTTTCCACCATAATTTCTTTACATTATTTTTAAATTCAGATCCTAGTGGTCCGTAATCCCAAGTGTTCGATAAACCACCATAAATTTCTGAGCCTTGATAGACATATCCTTGCGTTTGCAAGTGTGTTACTATCTTTTCAAATTCATATTTTGCCATAAATACCTCCGCTTTTCACTATGTGAAAACACATTTAAAAATTATAGGTTTTTATTATTTTTCTGTCAACCTATTATAAGTGTATTTTATGCTATTCTCTTATCTTTTTTAATAATTTATAACTTTTTAAGGATATTGATAGTTGTTTGCATAAAAAATCATACAAATCATCGAATAATTTTTGTGATTCAAACAAAGGCAAATCTTTATTAATTGCTTCATGATAATCGGCTATAAACAAATATCTCACTAGCTTAATGTATAGTGGTTTACATAGCACATCTACACTAGGATTAAAGCATTTTTGACAAATAAATCCTCCATCATCAAAAGATAAAGATAATATTCCTTTTTGGCTATGACATCTTACACATTCATTAACATCAAGTTTTAAGCCAGTAGCAATAATAATTTGGGAAATAAAAACAACACGAATAATACTTAAATCAATTTTATTTAATATTGCCTCATAAGCACAACTTAAAAGGTTATATAAGATTTCAACATTATATTCATCAATAGTTTTTCGAATGATTTCCACTAATAAACTAGTAGTAACCATGGCTTCAAGATTTTCATAAATTGGTTGAAAATTAGTAACTAATTTGCCGCCAACTAAATTATAATAACCACTTCGGCGTGACTGATCTAAAGATACTTCTACTTTATTATATAATTGGCATAATGTTCCAAATCTAGAATCAATTTTCATAATTCCACGCGCAACAAAAGTAATTACTCCTGATTTAGTAAGTAAATTAATAATTGCGTCATTTTCTTTGTATGTTGTAACACTTATAATAAAGCCTGTTGTTTCTAAACTATTTGTCATTATAACCAAATTCTTTCAAGCATCGAGCGGAATTACGCCACTCTTCTTCAACACGAACGAAAGTTGCTAAATTGACACGCATATTTAAATATTGTTCAATATCTTTTCTTGCTAAAGTGCCAATACGTTTAATCATTTTTCCGCCTTTACCAATAATAATTCCTTTTTGAGAATCATGTTCCACCACAATTGTGGCATATATATCGATTTTGTCTTTTTTAGTTTCCATTTTTTCAACGATTACTGCGACCGAATGAGGGATTTCTTGTTTTGTTAACAACAATATTTTTTCCCTAATTATTTCTGATATTACGAATTGATCATCTTTATCAGTCACTTGTTCACGTGGGAAATATTGTGGTCCTTCTTCTAAAATGTTTTTAATCTTTTCAATTATTTCTTCAATATTGACATTGTTAATTGCTGAGATTTCAATAAATTCCGAATTAGGAAATAATTCACGATATTTATTTTTTAATTCCATTATTAATAAAATGTTTGTTAAATCAATTTTATTAAATACAACAAATACTGGTGCATCACTTTTAATATGATCTACCAAATATTGATCTCCTTCACCAAATGGTAAAGAAGAATCAACAAGTAAAATTATTGCTTCAACATCACGAACAGATGATAAAGCTTGTTTATTCATAAATTCGCCCAAACGAAAATATGGTTTATGAACACCCGGAGTATCAACGAAAACAATTTGTGAGTCATCGTCGTTATATACACCCATAATATTATTTCTCGTTGTTTGTGGTTTGGGAGAAATAATTGATATTTTTTTATTTAATATGGCGTTTAAAAGTGTTGATTTACCAACATTAGGACGCCCTAATAACGCTACAAATCCGCTTTTCATACTATAAATCTCTTGAATCAAAGGCAAATGGTAATAATTCATCTACAGTTGTTTCTTTAATTTTGCCTTGCATATTTCCCATAATTATTTTGCCATCACGAGGAAATAATTCTGATATTACTTGACGGCACGCTCCACAAGGAGAACAAACATCACTAGTATCTGCGACTAAAGCAAGAATAGCAAAATCTTCTTTATGATAGCCATTATTATAAGCATGATAAAGTGCGTTTCTTTCAGCACACATACATAATGGATAACTAGCGTTTTCAATATTTGCACCAAAGAAATGTTTACCATCTTTAGTAATAACAACTGCACCTACAGCAAAGTGTGAATAAGGTGTGTAATGATTTTTTCTCGCTTCTTTAGCTAACATAATTGCTTCTTCGTTAGTCATAATTAGTCCTCCTTTAAAATTTCTTCTTGTAATGAAAACATTACTGTTTCTTCTTCTTTTGTCATATGGTCATAACCAAGTAAATGTAATAAGCCATGAACAAAAAGGAAACTCATTTCACGGAGTAAAGAATGACCATAGGCATTTGCTTGTTCTTTAGCTTTATCTACAGAGATAAAAATTTCTCCTAATAAAGTAGGAATATCGCCTTTTATAGTAACTTCCCCATCAACATGATCTAAAAAGGCAAAACTTATTACATCAGTAGGTCGATCAACATGACGATATTCGCGATTAATTTCATGAATTCTTTCGTTATCAATTAGATTAACATCAACTTCATAATCTTTCTTAATATTTAATTTTTTAAATGTTTTTTCCATTAGTTTTTGATAAATTTCTTCGTATTTATCAAATTCTTCATTCATTTCATTTTCAAAAACAAGCATCATAAAAATCACCATAGTTATTTTAACACAAGTTAAGTGAAATAATAAGCGTTTTTACTTTATTTATTCATTGGAAAAGCGATATCATTTAATAATTTTATGATAGTTAGATTTAAACTCATATTAAATATAAAATAATCAATACCCGTTAAAGATGTTTTGTTCATCACTTTCATAACCATAAAAGCGTTTGCTAGAATCATTATGGCAATGAAAAGTGTTTTATACATTACGAGTCTTTTACTTCTTTTTAAAACGTAATTTAAATCATAATTTGATTTTTCTAGCATCTCAAGCGCATTAGTTTGCTTGAAATACATATAGTTAAAAATAAAATATAATGTAAATGTAACGGCAATAGCCACTAAATTTAAATAACCTATTTTTGTACTTTCAAGAACAATTAAACATAGCAAAATGATAATTGAAAATTTTAATGGCATTTGCCCATAATAATTTAAGTTCTTTTGAATTTTATTACTAACTACTTCTAAATTATAATAATTAATTTGTTCTTCTTTATATACTTCATCGACATATTTGTTATTGATAAGCACATTAATAAGAAGTGAGATAATAATTGCTCCCATACTAATATAAGAGTAAACGCTATTTTGCACTTTAAAGACAAAGAAAGCTGAAACAATAAATGCAATCCCAGTTAACCCACTAAAAAACAAAGATAATAATAACCACGGATTAACTTTCTTCTTTTCTACTTTTAACTTTTCTACTTCATGATTTTTAATCATTAAAACATTTTGATTAAATATTTCTTGAAATACACTTTCATTAATTTCTAATTCGCCAATCGATGGATCAAAAATATAAAGAATCCCTTTTTCAATTTTTTCAATCAAAACAAAATGATTATCCTTTCCTCTTTTGATTTGGCAAATTAAAGGGAAAGTAAATGTACTTAATAAAGATAAATCATCTACCTTATATCCCTCTAATTCAAGTTTGTATTCTAATGCTAGCTTTTTAATATCTAACATTGAATACGGTCCTTGCTTTTGGTTTTTTAAGTCCAAGTAATTAGCGTCTTTATTAAGATTCGCTAACATTACTTTTAAAACACAAAAGCCACAATCACTACTACTTTCTTGTAAACAATAATACTTCATAAAAATTTCACCTCATTATATATATAAAGAGAGAATTTTCAATTTCCGATATCTTCTAAGCAAGTAAAGTGAATTTTTAAGAAATAATTGCCATTTTTATAGTCAAATTTTAATATTTTTTCTTCTAGAATCTTTTCTTCTAAATAAAATCCTTTACACATTAGTTCTTTGGATTTTTGTAAAGCACATAAAAACGCTTCACTTTTATCATTAATTTTTTGCCCTTTAACTTCAATGATAGTCCAAGTTTTAGCATATACTTGTCCATATGCTCCTATTTTAATTTCATTTCCATTTGTATCTGTTATGGTATCAGATACTAATAAAGTGCCAGCAGTAACATATTGGTTTTCTTCCACCATTTTTTGCCCACTACTAAGAACAAAATGAGATATTATTCCATTTTTGCTAGCGTACTTTGATCCTTCTTTTTCTGGTACAGTAATAGTATCTTTCCTTGTTTGATATTTAATGGTAATAATTGTTCCTTTTAAACGCACTTCTAAAAAATCAATAGAAGAAACAAATTGATTTTTTAATGATGTTTCTACTTCTAATAATTTTTCATATTTTGGTAAACGGATATATTCTTTTAATCCTAATTCTGAACTGTAATCTAATATACGTGATGAAAGAGTATGATTGGTACCAACCACTTTTACATCAGAAACTCGGTTCGTAATATCAAAAAAGAAAATCATCGATATTAACAAAGAAATAAGTGTTATTTTAGTAGTAAATAGTCTTTTAATGCGCCCTAATAGTCCATAATGCTTAACTACTTCAACTTCTTTTATTACTTTTTTAATGCGTTTTTCATTATATAAATCAATAGTTAATAAATAATCATCATCACCTAAAATTTTAAATTTATAAACAGGAATATTAGCTAATCTAATTTGATCTAATAAAGAAATAGAATCATAATAATGAATAATAATCTCCGTGCGTTCATTCATACTTATATTCAACCTTTTCAATTATGCCTTTAATCCTTAATTCATATTTATCATAATAATTAATTAATAAATTACGACCATAAATATAAACAAATGTCTTTTTCATTATTAAGATTAGTTCTTTTTCATCTATTGATATAAGCCGTTCATAGTTAATAATTTTAATTTCATTTTTATCAATTACTATCATTTTATCACCAATTCAATATATGAATAAAACAAGTCATAAATAACAAAAAAAGCACTACCGAATAGATAGTGCAATTTAATTAATAAGATTTGCGACGAGCTTGCTCAGATTTGAGTTTGCGTTTAATTCCAGGTTTTAAGTAGAATTCGCGTTTACGAGCTTCAGCGAGAGTACCAGCCTTGTTTACTTGTCTTTTAAAACGGCGAAGTGCTTCATCTAATGATTCATTATCGCGTACAATTGTCTTTGGCATTTTTTTCCCTCCTTCTGAAGCCGGATGGCTAAACAACATAGTAATTATAGCATATTGCTTGTCAAATGCAATAATTTTTTTATCAATTTACAAATGATTGAAATCTATCAAAATTTCGGTTAATTAAATAATAAAACTTCACCTTTTTAAGTGAAGTTTATAAGTAAGTAATTAAATAATTTTAGGTCCAGATGAAGTTCCGATTCTCGTTGCACCAGCTTCGACCATTTTTACTAAATCTTCGTGAGTTCTAATGCCGCCAGAAGCTTTAACTCCCATATTTGGACCAACTGTCTTACGCATAAGTTCAATATCGTGAACAGTTGCACCACCAGTTGAAAAACCAGTTGATGTTTTAACAAAATCCGCTCCCGCTTTTTTAGCCAATAAGCAAGCACGAACTTTTTCTTCATCAGTCAATAAACAAGTTTCAATAATTACTTTTAAAACTTTGCCCATACAAGATCTACGCACTTTTTCAATTTCGTTATAAACATAATCATCTTCATGAACTTTTAACATGGTAACATTTATTACCATATCAATTTCATCAGCGCCTTCAAATACTGCTTCACGAGTTTCAAGTGCCTTAGCTTGTGGTAATGTCGCTCCTAATGGAAAACCAATAACAGTACAAACTTTGACATCACTACCTTTTAATTCGTTTTTGCATAAATCAATAAAAGCAGGATTTACACATACACTCATAAAGTTGTATTCTTTTGCTTCTTTACAAATTCTTTTGATGTCTTCAATTGAAGCATCAGGTTTTAAAATCGTATGATCAATTAATTTGTTATAGTTCATAATTATTTAACTCTCCTAGAAGTATTTTAACATAATTTCAATATTTAGACAAATAAGTTAGGCACGAGCGTTCGACGAATTACGAAGTTCTTCGCAGATTTTTTCAAATTCTTCAATTTTATTTTGGTTATTACCTTCGACACCAATATGCATTTTTAAGCAACGTAATACATCAAATGCCGCAGGTTTATAACCTAAGTTATAACTTACAATATAATGATTAAATGCAACTTTTTCATTTTTGAAAGTTCCATATAATCCTGTTTCATAGATTCTACCCACTAAATGAGTTGCACGTGGTTCTTTTAATTGAGTAGCGCGTTTTAAATAATCAATACCTTCTTCATATTTAAATAAGCCGCGATTCATATCTAAACACATATTCCCATATAAATACATGCCATCGGCAGCACCAGTATCAGCATATAGTTTAATAAAATCAGCTTCTAATTTTAGATTTTTCTCTGTACCAATACCATGTCCATAAAAATAAGCGGCATTCTTTAAAGCATCTGGGTATTTGTATTTAGATGCTTCTAAGAAATATTCTAAAGACTTCTTATCATCTACTTCAACACCCTTACCTTCATGATATAAAGTGCCAAGCATAAATAAAGAAGATACATCACCTAATTGAGATGCTTTTTCATAATATTTAACTGCTTCTTTATAATCTACTTCTGTTCCATTACCAAACATTTTACAATCCGCATATACTTTAGTGGCAATTGGATGACCGCTATCTTTTAAATCTTTTATTAGTTCAAAAGCCTTTTCATCATCTTTTTCTGCGCCAATACCATTACGATAACAATTAGCAAGTAAAGTCATGCAATTAATATCTTTGTTTTTAGCGCCACGTTCCAATAACTCAACTGCTTTAAATTCATCTTTAGCAACTGTGCCTAAACCATATAAATAGAAAGTTGAAAGTAAATAAAGCTTTTCATTACTATCTTCTACATCATTTAATTGTTTAAAAGCAACATCAAAATATTCACCAGATGTTTCTAAATCTTTTTTAACACTCATTCCTTGATTATACATTTGTGCAAGTTGATAAGATGCACGATAATCTCCTTGTTTTGATAATTCATCAAATATTTCTATTGCTTTGGTAAAATCACCTTTTTTTAAATTTTCAATTCCGTCTAAAAAATTAGCCATAATATAACCTCGATTCGTAATTTAATTATACTTGAAATAATCATTAAAATCTAGCACACGTTTTTGTGTTTAAATCTTTATTTGCACAGTGGATATGAAAATGCCCTTGAGAAGGGCGTTTTTATC
>ERZ808292.62-NODE-62-length-35305-cov-25.245957_pt1 | contig 35305 bp, 51 predicted proteins | sample MGYA00521275_ERZ808292 | MGnify/ENA primary metagenome ERZ808292 (study PRJEB31516, sample SAMN03275613) | gut metagenome | biome: mammalia-associated habitat; material: feces | host: Papio cynocephalus | place: Kenya | collected 2012-07-26 ... | reverse complement strand
ATATACCACTTGACCACATCCGAATGGTTCAGCACCTTGTCGTTGCACATGTCCAACCAGCCGTCATCCTTCCAGCCGAACAGGGGGATCTCGTCTTCATTGGCCTTCTGAGCTGCCGCCACCACCGGGAACCAGCAATGAGGGATGATGATGTCCACGCCTTTGTAATTCCCAAACAGGCAGGTTGCCGTCAGGTCGTGGAGCTTGGAAAGGTCGGTGCCGCCGTACCAGCGGATCGGCAGCTTCCGAAGCTCTTCCATTGTCCAGCCGTATTTCCGGTCGCTGGCCCGGAATTCTTCAATGTCAAACCATGCCTTCAGCTCCGCCGTGAAGACATTCAGAGATTTCTGGAGGAACTCCGGCCGCAGCTGAGGATCGTCCTTTGCCTGGGCAGCGTCGTTCAGCATATCTTGCGGCCGGATGGATTGCCCCCATCCGGGATTGCATCCTGCAAGCACCTGCTCGTTGGTGTAATCCACATCGCCGTTATCCATGCGGGGCGCACACGCCAGAAAAATGAAAAGACTGTCCGCCGCGTCTCCGGTAATGGTACCCTTCAGCACCTTCCGGCAATATTCCACACGCCGGGCCAGAAAGCCGTGCGCCAGCTTGCCGCCGGAGGAAATGCCGATAACCAGCTTGTTTGAATAGGCTTTCGTGGCGTCCTTCAGCACCTGATACTGCTGCGGGGTTTTGTAGGTATGCTCCTCGTCGGCGATGACAATGTTGCAGTTGAAGGAATCCTGCTTGTCTACGCTGGCAGCCAGAGCATTGATGCTGATGAAACCGTCCTCGCCCAGATCCCCGGTGATGGAGCGTTCCATGTTGTTGTTGATGATGCGCAGACCGTTTTCCGGATCGTCTTCCACCGTCAGATGCAGCCGCTTGATGTTGTACTTGATAAAGTCGAACCCTTCCAGAGCCTGTTTCAAAGCGCCGCCCACCTCGTAGACCTTGGAGCCGGACGCCGCGTAATACAGGGCCAGCGCCCATGCCAGCGCTGCCGCAAAGGTGGTTTTGATGTTTTTCCGGGGGATGAAGTCCTGGGCTTCCGTAAAACGCCGGAGGTTGGTTCCGGCGTTGTAAAAGCCCATAATGTTGAACACGATGAACTTGTGATACGGCAGAAGCAGGAACGGAGTGCCCCGCAGCGGCCGGCCGTCCAGAAACTCTCCCTGCTGGTGGCACATCATGGTCTCAATGATGGCGATAATCTCACAGGCAGGCTCTGCCCGGAATTCCCACTTGGGGTTTGCCAGATCCCGGATATACCTCTGGCAGGAGAGAACGATCTCCTCACAGGCCACCGTTTCTCCGGACAGTACACCGTTCACATAGCTGTCAACCTCTGCCTGATACTCTCCGGCATGAGCCTGGGCGTGCTCTCTGGCTGCGTCCATCAGGTCGTGAAGCCGGCTGCTGCGGCTGGAAGCGGTGTCCGCCATCTTTGCCTGCACAGCTTTCAGCGCCTTTGGAGTCAACCCCAGCTGTGCCCGAAGGGCCTGCACATCGCTCCGGAGCTTATCCACGGCCGCCCAGTAGGGATCTCTGGCCATATATTCGGCCCCGGCCTTGTTTACCTGCTTTGCGACCAGCTGCGAGCCGTTGGCCCTCCATGTCTTTTCCGCCCTGGACAATTCTCGTTCTGTCCGGGCCAGATCCTTGATGGTCTTGTCGAATATCGGATTGTAGGTGCCGACGGCTTCCATGTCGGCCCGGATCATGGCCTCCCGGCCCATCGGATCACCTCCAAAGCAGATTTTCCCGGCGTGTTCCCCGCCCCTCTCTGTGAGGGTACGGGGAAGGAGGAAAGAATGCATGCCGCCCCAACTGAAAAAGGCGGGGAACACGCCGGGATTGTGTCCGAATTGAACCGCGCCGCCCCACCGCGTCTACGTCAATACCCCGTGCATCCAGCGCAGGCCTTCGGCGCAGGCAGGGCGGCAGCTCCGGCGCATCACCCGGCCTCCGTGGTTGGTCACGGAGACCAGGCGGAAAGAAAGGGAGTGAAGAGCCCGGTACAGAGACCGGGTGACACACCGGAACGTATGGATCTGCTGCATGGTCGCAGCGTCAATGCCAGAGTGCTGCATTTTTGCAGCGGTCGATAGCCGGACGCCTGAACACCGGGCGGCAGCGGTGGCCGGTTTCGCGCGGGCGCGGCGTTTGCGCGCATGGCCCGCATCGGGCGCCCGTGCCTGGTTCCTTGGCCGTTTCCGGCCTTAACCGTTGACCCCTCCCCCGTTTTTTTCGCTCTCCGTCGGAAATGACCCCGGCCCCATTAGGCATCCAGAGTCGGCAAGGATTGGTCAACCGGGGGGGATACCCTGTGCCGCCAAGATTCGCCCAGCGGTGTGAGCTTGTGAGTCAGACGGTCGTGCATGGCGCCGTGGCTGGCTTTCGTCAGGGAAATCAGGTTCCACAGGCACCAGGCATACTCGGGATAGTCCTCAGCTGGCCAGACGTGATGGACATAGCTTGCTTCCATCCTGCGACCATACCGCAGGTTCTCCCGGCACAGGTAGTCATCCCTGCGCAGAGCTGCGGCCCGCAGTCGCTTCCAGCGTGCTGTGCTGTATCCTGCCCATGCCATGCGAACCTCCGTCCTCGGTGCCAGGCTTATTGCTCCGGGCTATCACCTCCGGGCAAAACAAAAAGCCGGCACCGTTGCCCCCATCCTGCGGGGATCAACGGCACCGGCTAAGCATGTAGCACTGGCCACGGTCAATTTTCACGAGATGGATTGCCTTGCAGTTCCGGCACCAGAGCTGGAGGTTATTCGCTGTCGTCTCCGGCCTGATTGCCTGATTGGTCTTCTGCCTGCATGTCGGGCAGACGATGTATCCATCCTTTATCGCAAGTTTATCACCATTCTGCATAGGAATCAATACTTTTCCCTCACTTTCTTGGCGGTTGTCCGTAAATATTCCGTAGGTTTCAAGAGGATACGGTTCTTAAGAGCATTATACTAATCCTTGTTATTAAAATAAAAGCGCTTATTTTCGGGCAGCAGATAGCGGCTGTAGCCGTACAGACCCCAGTCTCCCAGCTGAGGCCGATCCCGCCCCTGCATGGGTAGCGGCGTGGCGCCCTTGGGCAGCCGCACCGTGCCGCTCTTGCAGGTGGTCACGTCAGGCGGCGGGATGTACTTACTCAGCGCCCGGGAGCAGCCCCATGGGTGTTTCCCGACCTCCGGCAGCTCCTTGGTGAAATAGATGGCCAGCCCCCGGTAGCCGCCCTCTGACAGTACTCTGGCCCGGTTCCAGGGCACATCGTAGGCCGCCCCCCACTTGCGCCACAGGAACTGCACCACGGCCGGAGGGAAATCCCCATTCCGCAGAAAAACGTGGATGTGGAGCCGGCGATCACCGTGGAGCCCCTCGATCCGGTAGACGTAGAAATCCACCGGCTTTTTGTGCCAGCGCCGCAGGCGCTTGAGGAAGGCGTCCCAGATCCGCTCCGTTTCCGCCCGCGTCCGGGGCAAATGGGCATCGTCGAAGGTCAGGGTAAAGAAATTGCCGTCATAGCCGAACAACGCCAGCCGCAGCTCCAGCTTATCTACAGAGGAGCGGCTGAGAGCGGGGCCGGTGCGGCCCCGCACCGCTCCCGGCCCGTAGCGCCGAAGGTATGCGTAGTTGTCCGTGACGAGGGCCTTGACCAGAGGCCCCGCCCGCTGCCGGACGCACACAAAGGGATCAGCCATGTCTACCTCCCATATGTCACCTTCCGCAGCTCGTCATACCGCTCTCCGAACGGCATCAGCTCCTGCCTGCCGCCGATGATCTGTGCCATCACCCTGTCCATGTGCTCCTGCATCACGTCCGCCGACGGGTCTTTGGAGTTGAGCACGGGCATATACTCATCCCGCGTCTTAAGCCATGCCTCCGTCAGCCGCATGATCCGGTCATAGCCCCAGCCCTCCGTCTGGTGGAGGGTCATTTGCAGCGTGTCCATCATGTACTGGGCGATAATCCTCTGTGCCGCGTGTACCTTCGCCTGCGCGAACTGCTCCGCATACCGCTGCATCCCGGATATTTTAGGCATCGGCGGCACCTCCCCGAAAAACCGCAACCATGCTGGGGAACGGTGCCGAATTGCGGCTGTCTCCGAATTTCAGCCGTCCCCGGATGAACCGAACCTCCGCCCGCCCGTAAATGTAGTCATGGAACCACGCAGTATCGGTTCGGGCTGGTAGAAGCATAACGACTGTGCATCCCGCTCCCGCCGCTTTTTCCACCCATTTCCCAATTTCGCGTCCATAAGGTGGATTGCACCAGCAGACACCCTCCCAATTTTGAGCAAGGCCGTCCTGCTCCGGCGTATAGAATTCCTTGCACTTCGCATTCTCCGGCACGGCGCACACGTCAATCGTGAAATGAAACTCCGCATCCAGCGCCCGGAAAAACGCCGTAGGGGTCTCCCACATATCCGTAGCGCTGGAAAACATCACATCTTTGTTCATGCCCCCCCGGTCTCCTTTCGCTCGCCGCGACTGCAAAAGTCATCCACATCAATACTGCCGATGTCAAGTTCTTCGCACCAGTAGCCGATCGTTTCGCCGGTATAAGCATCCACTTCCGGGCGGATGTGTTTGCAGTCCTTGCACCGCACCACCGGGGCCACGTCGGCGGCTGGAATGCGCTTGGCATAACGCACCAGTGTCTGCCCCACCACACGCCCCATGCCGCCGTGATCCACAGCAGCGGCGATATCAGCCAAAAGCGCCTCCCGCTCAATGTATTCAGCCATTGTCAGCCCTCTTTTCTTTTGCTTTCTGCTTGTCCGCAAGCAGTCGCTGGGCCTTGTACTCGTTGTACCGTGCCCTGTAACGATAACTGTCCCCGAAAATGTTCCACGCTGCCTTGACGACATTAGGCTCATAAGGCCGAATTAGCTCCAGATCAGACGCAGCACGGGCGGAAATCGCACAGCCGCAGCACCCAGTCCGTTTCAGGCCGTAAACCTCGTAAGCGTCAGAATACCGGATGCCGTAGTAATCCTTGTACCACTGCTTATCCGCATCGGAAACGTAATACAGGGGCCGCAACCGGAAATTCCCTTTTGCCGTCTCGGTAAAACACATGGTGGAACTGTCTTTGCGCGGCACAGACCGCATGCCGCCCTCGTCCCTGCGTTCGCCGGTAATCACCATATCAAAGTCCTTTTCAATTTCGTGGGCAGGCTGTTTCTTGCAAACGTCGCAGCACTTATTGCTAACCTGAAACGGAATCGGATTCTCCCGGATGAAATCCAGCATATACTTAGAGCTATTGATAACCAGCTGAATGTTGGGGCGGGGTTCCCCTGCCGAATTACAGCAACATAAGAAGTTGATGGTTGTCTCGCAGCCCGGATATCGCTCTTTCAATTCCCGGCGCTTGGCGGCTTTGTCCTCGGCCTGATCGTATTCATCATGGATGCTGAGCGGGATGTTCTTTTTCTGAACCCCTTCCAGCCCCGCCGACATGATCTTTGACACAAAAGGCTGCCCATACTTTCGGGTGGCCTGCACAATGTTCATCTTTGGGCGGATGGTCTTGATCTCCACGCCATACCGCTCCGCCTGTTCCTTCACATGCCTCCGGGTTGCAGCCATTTCCAATCCGGTTTCGAAGAAGTAATACGCCACCGGAGGCAGATTGAACACTTTGCGGGCACTTTCGATCAGGTGCAGCATGATATCGCTGTCACTCCCGCCGGAGTAGGAGCACATCGCGTTTGGATGCTCGATCAGGCGTCGAGCGATGATACTTTTGATTGCTTCAAATTTCTGCGGTGCGTCAAAATCCGCATAAGGCGGACGCTCCGTATAAACGGAACTGCGGAATTCCTTGTCATTTTTTACTGTTCTCATAAGTTCCTCCACGTCTGGAGGCGGCGCGCCATTATCCCAGGGCCTCTTATGATTTTCAGATTTTCATTGTATTCGAAAGATTATAAGCTCTCAAAACGGCAGTTCTCCTTCCTCACCTTCCGGCACTTCCCGGAAGTCCCCGGACGGCTGGGGCGCGTCCGAATCAGACCGCCCGGCGTCCCGCCTGCTGTCGCCGAAATAGATGCTGTCGGCAACGACCTCGGCGCTGCGGCGCTTGTTGCCGTCTTTGTCTGTCCAGTCCCGGATCTGGAGGCGGCCCTCCACCACGGCCATGCGGCCCTTGGAGAGATACTTGTGGACGAAGGCCGCCGTAGAGCGCCACGCCACGATGTCAATAAAATCCGTCTCCCGCTCGCCGTCCTGGGGCTTATAATCCCTGTCGACGGCCAGCGAAAAGGACGCCACCGCCGTACCCCCGGTGGTGCTCCGGAGCTCCGGATCCCGGGTCAGGCGGCCCATGAGAATAATCTTGTTAAGCACGGTGTTTCCCTCTCCTCCATCTCTGCGGCCAGTAGCGCTTCCGCCGCTGCCTGACGTACTCAGACATCATTACCAGCTCCTGATAGGGCGGCCGGGAGGCGGCCTCCGCCTCCCGTTTTTGCTGGTAGTCCGCCCACCGGGAGCAGACCGCCGGATTATGGCAGCCCTCCCGGCGCTCTGTGCAGCCCTGACACGGAGGCTGGATCATAGGCACCTACCCCGCACAGACACCGTCAGGAGCCCCACAGCGGCCACCAGGGCCGCCGCCAGCAGGATGACCAGCACCGCCCGGGAGAGCCGCCGCAGCCGCCTCCTGCGGCCCGTGTAGCGGCTCATTTGCCACCGCCCTTCTTGATGTTGGACATATCCATAAAAACCACGTCGCCGCCGGAATTGTCTGCCGTCCAGAAGTCATCTCGGCTGACGCACCGGGCCACAAACCGCCGGAACATCTCCGCGTTGTCATGGCTATTGCGCTCCAGCGCATCGTAGATGCCCCAGATAACGACCGCAGAGTCATAGAGGATATCCGCGAAACTGCCCTGAATGGTGGACGTGTAGATCCGATGGTTATCCTGCTCGCAAGTCTCGATCTTAATCATGTTTGACTCCTTTCTGCTCCGCGTTCGGGAAGGGCGGCAGGCGCATCCACCATGCCACGGGCACCTGCGGGACGGTACCTGTCCGCATCTCCCACCGGCTCCCCGTCCAGTTGAAGAACTGGGGCACCAGTTTGTTTTCCAGCTCTACATACACCGCGAAGGATCCCGGCTCCGCCGGTGTGGTGCTGCCGGGCATCCACCCGGCGATCATCAGCTGCCCCTCCGGCAGCTGGGGCGGTGTGAGGTCGTCCGTCAGGCCGTACAGATAATCCGTGCTGACGCCGAAGCACAGCGCCAGTTTGGCGATTTTCTCCGATCCGCACATGGAGTTGTTCTCGCATGCGCTGTACGTTCCCGGGAATTCCCCGATGCTCTGGGCAAATTCCTTCCGGCTCATGCCGGTCTGCTCCCGCAGTTCCCGCACCCGCTGGCAGAAGGTGGGCACCATCACCTTGTAGTCCAGCCGGGGGTCTTTTGCGGCGGGATTCAGGGGCGGCATTTCCGGCACCGGTGCGGGCTGTTTCTCCACAAACCGGCAAGCCGCCGGGCAGGTGTCTTTTTTCAGACAGTTCTTGCAGCATCCGGCCCCGCTCCACTCGCCGTGGTGCAGGTCGTGGTCGTAGATCCGCTCGATGTTTTCGCAGGGCTTCCCGGTCTTGTCACACTTGGAGGCGCTGTGGTAGCAGATGTCAAACTTGCGTACCTCACTGATGGTGTAGCACCGGCCCTTGTCGATCATCCAGTCCAGCAGCCGGTATTGCTCGTCGATGTCCATCCGGGCAATCATCAGGGCCGCAGCCTCCGGGATCTCGTCCCGTTTCCACCGTTCGATGATCCCCGGCACTTTCAGGCCGTTCTTGATGGCGGTCACGTTGGCCACCTTGGTGGCGTTGACCCGCAAGACTTCCGCCACGCGATCCCGGATCCGCCCCGGAAGATCCTCCCCGGCCTCCCGGCGCTTGATGTAGGCTTTTGTCAGCTGCGCCGCTTCCTCGGCCAGCAGAGCCGGAGACTTAACCCGCTGCCGGTTGGCTTCGATTACCGCCGCCTGCTCCTGATCCGCCGTCATAGACGGCAGCACCCGGCAAAGGACGGTTCCCCACTGTTCCGGGGTTTCCGTCTCCCGCAGGGCCTTGATGGCCGCCATGCGGCTGTGGCCGGAGATCAGGCGGTAGGTCTGGCCGTCTCCGTTGGGCACCACCGTGGGCGGCTCCAGCAGGCCGTTGGCCCGGATGGAATCCATCAGCGCCCGCAGGGCCTGTGGATCCGGCGCGGGGTAGAAATTCAAGGGGTTGTCCCGGATGTACTCAATGGGAATCTCCATCATCGTGTCCGATTCCGTCCGCACCGGCTTCAACGTGGCGGCGAACTTGGAAATATCGAAATTCTTCCCGGCCATCACTGCACCCCCTCCATCAGCTCCCCGGCCAGCGCCCGGTAATCCCGACAGGCGCTGCTTCCGGGACTGTACACCCGCAGCGGTGCCAGAGACACCGTGCTCTCCGGCACCTTGTCCGTCCGGCGGATCTTGGTGCGGTACGTCTGCACATGCATGGCCGACAGGGCTTTCTCCGCCTCCGTCACCACGTCGGCCGTCCGGGTCTGGGTCATCAGAGCCCGCACCGTCAGGCCGGGATGAGCCGCCGTCAGGTTGACGGCCTGCGCCGCCACGGCGTGGACGCCGTCGATGGAGAACTTGTCCGCCGTCACCGGGATCATCACCTCGTCAGCCGCCAGCAGGGCCGCCACGCTGGACACCGTGTAACCCGGCGGGCAGTCGAAGATCATCCAGTCCGTGTCCCCGTCCTCCCGGGCGGCGTCCACGAACCCACGCAGCCGCTCCGGAGCGCTGACGCCGTCCTTCACGGCCTGCAAGTCCAGGTTGTACAGGCCGGAGCTGCCGGGCAGCAGCTGGATATTTTTCCGCAGCGGGAGCAGGTTGTCGCTCCACACCTGCTCACAATCCCCGGTGAGCACTTCCGCCATGGTGGTCGAGTCCGCCTCAATACCCGGCAGGAAAAAGCCGGTCAGGTTGGCCTGTCCGTCGCAGTCCACCAGCACCACCCGCTGCTTGTAGTCGTTGGCCAGAATGTCGGCCAGATTGATGGCGGTGACGGTCTTGCCGACGCCGCCCTTGTTGTTCATAATCGCAATTGCTCTCATGTCTATCCCTTTCTTCCCCCGATAACCGGGATCCTGTGAAAATCAGTCTGCAATGGCCGCAGCGGGAAATACATGGCCTCCCGCCACGTCTCGCCGGTAACCTTGCTCCGGAACTCCACAACGTAGAACCGTTCCAGCGGATGGATGTACACCACCCGGCATGAAATCGGCCCCGTGGAGCCCAGCCCGCTGGTGCCCTCCAACGAGGGCTCCAGCTCCAGAATGTCGCCTATCTTCATGCCTTGCCCTCCTCCGGGAAAACCTCGTCAATGTCACTGAGATCCTCCGACAGCTCCATCTGGACGCCCTTGCCCTCCCAGCCGTAGGGCCGCTTGGGATCCCCGGTCTGATCCTGAAAGAACCTGCGGGATTTTTTGTCGAAGTCCAGCCACTGGTGGCGGTGAGAGCCGAAGTCCCGGTTCTTGAGGATCTGGAGCAGGGGCTTGTCCTCGCCGTTGGTCTGGTGGGTGGTGAGGAAAAACACGTTGTCGGCCCGGTTGGTGATGTCTCCGGAGCCGCTGACATCGTCGGAGGTGATCTTGGCGTTGTTGTCGCTGGTGGACTTCCGGGGATGCACCACCAGATGGGTGTGAACGCCCCGGCGCTTGCTGAAGGTCACCAGCATCTGGGTGAATTTTGATTGCACCCGGTTGAAATCCCGCTCCGTGGAGCTGTCAAAGTCCACGGACATGATGTTGTCCACCAGAAACACGTCCGCCCGGTACCGCATGTGAGCGTACTCGAACTGCCGCAGGATGGTGTCCGGATCGTGGCGGGTGTTGTGCTCAAGGTCAAACAGCCAGAACCGCTCGTTGAGCCACTGGGAGATCTGCCGGTCTGCCAGCGGATCCGCCGACGCCAGCCGCTTACCGGTGGCCTTGTCCGTGACGTACCGGATATGCTCCGGCCCCGCCGCCTGAAGGTAGGCCCACTCCCGGAACTGCTCCTTGGGCAGCTCCCCGGAGTACGCGCACACCGTGTGCCCCTGATCCACGGCTTCCAGCAGCAGCTGGCTCAGCAGGGTGCTCTTGCCGATGCCCCGCTTGCCTGTCCACACGGACAGCTCGCCGGAGTAGAACCCGCCGATGCTGCTGTCCAGCACCGGGAACTGGGACAGGGTGCGGGGCACCTTGCTCATGTCCCGCCGGGGCACGTCCGCCAGATTCAGCAATCCGTAGGCCGGGAGCTCCACCGCTCCGGACAGGATGTCCGGCAGGTGGTCGGAGCCGTACAGGGTCACATACTCCTGCACCGTCTTGCAGTTGCGCCACCCGGCGTCCGTCACGACGTAGATGCAGCTGGCAGGCAGCCGGGGCCGCAGCTCGGAGGCCATCTTCTCCCGGGCGATGGGATTCACCGTCACGATGACCAGATACGGGAACGCCTCCAGAAACGGACGGCAGCGCACCACATCGTCCCAGCCGCAGCCGGTGCCCAGACAGACCGCGTTGATCTGGATGGCGGAGACCTCCGTCACCGTGTCGCAGATCCACAGGCCCTGCGGCTGCGCCGGATCGATGAACCGGGGCGTGAAGGTCAGGTACTGACTGGCAAGCTCCATGGCTTTCTCAAATTCCATCCGTGTCACCCGCCTCCCGGCTGTACCCCTCCGGGGGGTTCGAATCGAACCGCCCCGGCAGCTCGTCCGCCTTCAGGGGATAGACCGTCAACCAGTTCAGCTCCACGGCCTTGTTCAGCATGGCAATCTCCGTGGCCCGGTTGTTCACCTTCCGCAGGCGGTTCAGGATCTTGTTCATGGCCTGCGTAGTCAGGATCGGCTTTTTCAGCGCCTCCCGGTTGACAACCAGCCCCTCCAGCGCCTCCAGATACTCCGCGTCATCCGCCGGGACAAAACCGTGGATCAAGTCCCAGACGAAACCAGGCGTCTTGGGGGTATGGGGGTTATTATTTTTATTTATTTCTTTTATACCTTTAATAGGGGGTGAAGTTTTCTTCACCCCTGGGGTGCAGATTTTTTCAGGGGTGAAATTTTCTTCACCCCCCTGCGGGGCGTCCGGAATCGCCGCCAGAGACCGGCCGATATAGATCCTCCGGCCGGTGCGGACGGTGCCGGTTTTGTCCGGCGGCAGGGGGCCGCTGTCCGTGCGGATGTGCCCCCGCTCCTGAAGCTCCGCCAGCATGGATTGGATTGTTCGCTCGGACAGAACCCGCAGAGATCCGTCATCGTCCACAGCGGTCATGTCCTCAATCAGCGTGGCGTTGGTGGCGTAGCAGAACCCCACCCGGTTTGCCCTTCTGGCGATCTTGGAATACAGGATCAGCGACCGGGGACGGAGCCCCGGATCGTCCAAGACCGGGCCGGGGATCCATGCCCCATAGCCGCAATCATACTGTGCCATATGTAACCCCCATCACTTTCTCTCGATTCGCTCCACGATCCGCAGCGGCAGCGCGGCCACGGCAGCCACGCCCACCAGCATGAAAAACATTGCCCATCCGCTCACAGGGAGACACCTCCCCTCCGGCGAAAATTGGGGCTTGCGCCACGCTGCGGATCTGTGCTATAATCAACGTACCCAAAAGTGGATTTGACAGATCCGCAACCCCCTGAACGCTTCGACGTGCCAACGTCGGGGCGTTCTCTTTTTATGCCGCCGTTTTCCGCAGCAAAGATCACCTGATAGATGGCCGCCAGAGTGTCCCACAGCTCCGCCGCGATGGAGTCGAACTCCGGCCGCTCATCCCTGTCGATCCGGTTGTCCTCGGCGATCCGCATCAGGCTGCCGAGCTGCCCTGTAAGCTCCCGCAGCCGGTTCTCCAGCGCCACGCTGCTGTTGACCAGCGGCTGCTCCTCTACCCGTGGCAGCACCCCCAGCCGGTCTGTGGCCTGACTGTGCTCCAGCGCCAGCCACGGCAGCCGGTATACCTCCACCATCCGCGCCACCACCTCGTCCGGCGGCACCCGGCGGCCTCCCTCATATTGTTTCAGACTTTCCGGCGAAAGTCCAAGTACCTCCGCTGCACGTTCCTGCGTCATTCCGGTACTCAGACGCGCCCTCTTGTACAGATTCGGGCATCCTCCCGACATGGTAATTTCCTCCTTTGTGTGATAAAGTTTATGACGCTGGGCGTTCCTGCGTCGGCGGTTCAGCCTCCTCCGGCTCTCTGAGGATCACCTGACAGGTCACGTCCGCCTTGATCCCCAGCTGCTCCAGGCGGGCTTCGTAGAGAAATGCAATGCCGCGTTCCAAAGCTGTCATAAAAATCCCTCCTCCTGCAAGGATATGATTTCAGCGGCTTGTCACTTGCTGATTTGCGAGGATCTCTTCACTCCCTTTCTGCCCCTTACGCGCTGGCGCTCTTGCGGCCCAGCACCTCATCCACGCTGCACTGGAAGATGTCCGCCAGCTTCATCAGGTTCTGGACTGTGGGGGTGCTGTCTCCGCTCTCCCACGCGCTGACGCTGGCCTGCTTCACGCCCATGCGGGCCGCCAGTTCGTACTGCTTCATCCCGACGGCTTCCCGCAGAGATCTGATTGACATGTTAAACTCCTTTCCGCCGCTTGCATCCGCGGCAACGGTGTGATAATATAAATGCGAGCTAATTAGCTCATGATTGAAATTTATCTTAAAGTTTTTAGATTGTCAATATAAAATCTAAAAACTTTTACTACTTCTCCTTTCTGCACAAAAATGAGGTGTCTACTTTGTACGATTCTTTGGACGTTGCTGCGCGGATTAAATCATTAGCAAAACTGAAAAAGATTACCGTCAAGAAGCTCCTTTTGGATGCTGGGCTTAGCTATAACATGATGACCATGATGCGGACATCCATGCCCAAGGCCGACAACCTCGCAAAGCTGGCTGATGGACTGGACTGCTCCGTGGACTACCTTCTGGGCCGCACCGATGACCCCCAGAGCCACCGGAGGGAACACGCATGAAACGCTATGAAAAAGACTTGAAGCGCTTGCAGGCCACGATCTTCTTACATACCCAGTCCCATCTCCCGCAGCTTCAAGAAATTCTCACACTTTGCGTGCAATGAGCAACCGACTAAGGTTCTCTCGACATAAAGAGGATAGTGACGGTACCGAATGACGGCGTGTGCACATTTCAAACACCGTTGACTTCGGCAAGGCTCAATTCCCGGATAATCCGCCCGCATAGAGGTCAGTTCTTCCAGTCGATTTCTCAAATTTGCGCAATCAGCTTTCAATACGTCATTCTCAAATTCAAGTTCCCGGCAACGCCGGAACACCGTAAATGGGTTTCGCATCCTTGCATCCTCCTTTCTTTTTGTCCGCCGCGTTCGGTGCGGGTTGATTAGGTTGTGACTATAAATTATCACTCAATTTAGTGCTTGTAAAGTTAGTTTTCGCTATTTTTAATGATTTTGGAGGTTTGTACAAAATGAATCGTATAGGCTCGTACAAATCTCCCAATATTGCAGATTGCGTCAAAGCATTGACTAAACAGCAAGGGGTAACAATCAAAACCATGTTGGCAGATTTGGAACTGGGTTCTAATACAATGTCCAATATGCGGCATGACCGGATGATCGCCGCCGACAGCCTCGCCAAGATCGCCGATTATCTGGACTGCTCCGTGGACTACCTTCTGGGCCGCACCGACGACCCCCAGAGCCACCGGAGTAAAACTTGAACTGACATAAAGGAGAAGTAAAATGCTCGACCAACACGACTTGGAACTGATCCAGAGACTAAACCAGGAGTCCGAACAGCGCATGATTGCGCTGATGGAAGCATACTTCAATCCCAAGTTCCAGGCCTTGAGCGATTCCATCGCCCTCCTGACGGAGCGCAAGGCGTCCAACGAGGTCATTGACGATCTGGATGACCGTGTGACCTATTTGGAGGGTGCCGTGGAAAACAACACCAAGGAGATTATCCGGCTCCGGCAAGTAAAGTAAAAAATGCTCACTCCCGATCAAGTTCATCTCCTTCTCTGGCTGGATTCCCAGCCGCAGGGAGCCGACTTAACCAAGATGCAGATAGATAATGCTCCCGGCTATTCTCGCCATAGGGTAGAAACCATGACCAAAGACGGGTTGATTGACCGCATTGGCTCTGTTTATACTGTCAGCGACAAAGGCGAGGCTGCGCTGTTAGAGGCTGAGCAGCACCGCCATGAGACCGCCGAAAAAGCAGCTCAGAACCAGCGAGAGCATAAGTTTCAAATAAAACTTGCGCTCATCGGCGCAGTTGCGACGGGCTTCCTCTCTGCGTTCTTCAGCCTGCTTTTCCAGCAGCTCCCGGAGCTGATTCGTACGCTCGTAAAGCAGAGTTGACGCCGGATCATCTATGCAGTCAACAACCACACATTTGACGCCTGTACGCTTGGTGAGCTTGTCCTCTATGCGCTCCCGTTCGTTGTTGAGCGACATATCGGCGTCTGTCAGGAATATCAGCATGCCGGGGTCTTTCTCAACAGCAAAGTAGCGAAACATCCTCGTACCCTCCCTTCTTTTTGGTTTTATAAGATACCTGTGATTTTAATCGCCAAGAGAATGCCGCACGCATAGCCCAGAATGTAAAGAATTATACCAAAGGCTTTATTCATTCCGGCCCTCCTTTCTTTTTTACCCGCTGCGTTCGGTGCGGGCTAATTAGGCTGTGACTGTACTATAATTCGCATTTTGGCAATTGTCAATTGCCAAAACAAAATTTTTCTATTTTTGTATTCTTGCACAATTGCCATATTGGTAATTTGTGTATTATTCGTGGAGGTGGTTCCCATGGACGCAGTTGACCGTCTTTTTGCCCTTGTGGATGCAAAATATAAAGAGCAGAAAGACTTTGCCGCCGATATTGGGGTAGACCCGGCACGCATAAGCGAATGGCGAAAGCGCAAACGGACATCGTTCACTCGCTATTTGCCTCAGATTACAGCGGCTTTGGGAACCACAGCAGATTACATCTTAAACGGAAACGAAAGCCAGCCCGCCCCCCTGACGGGAGACGAGCTGGTGGATGCAATGCGCGGTCTTAACGCTGAGAATCGGGAGAAGGCAAAAGAGTACATTGCGATGCTGCGAGAGCTGCAAGATAGGTCGTGACCTTCTGCCGGTTCTCCGGGGTCAGATGCAGGTAGTCCTCTAAGATGATCTGCTCCTGCTCTGTCAGGGTGCGGTCAATGGACTGGATGCTCATATGTACCTCCTAATCACGTCAAAACCAAAAGCTGTACCGCTTATTTTACACTTTGGGGAAATTAGATTGAGGGAGGAAGAAACGCATGAAAAAAGGTTTTTTGGCCGGGGTTGTATCAACGCTGATGATTGTCTGCCTGATCGGGACGGCAGGCGCCACCAGCGGGAAAGTCCAGCAGGAGATTGAGTATCGGGACATCAAGGTATCGCTTGATGGGCAGATCTTGGATCTCCGGGATGCCACCGGCAAGACGGTTGAGCCGTTCATGTTCGCCGGGACGAACTACATCCCCGCCCGGGCACTGGCGGAAGCGCTGGGTCTCAATGTCGCATGGGACGGATCCACCGCCACCGTGGTGCTGACGCACCCGGAGGCGTCCACGCCTACCTACATCACCAGAACCGGCTCCAAGTATCACCATGACCCTCATTGCAACGGCGGCACCTACTGGGAGGTTCCCTATTCCACGGCCGTTGGCATGGGCCTGACGCCCTGCGACAAGTGCGTGGTGTAATCGTATGGGATATCGATTTCGGCGGAGCCTGAATCTGGGGAAACATTTCCGGATCAATTTCAGCAAATCCGGAATCGGGTACAGCTACGGATTCAAGGGCTACCGGGTTACAAAAACCGCAAAAGGCACCACCCGTCGAACTGTTACCTTCCCCAGCGGGATTTCCTATGTGGAGGAAACCAAAGCGAAGAAAAAAGGCGGCAGTCACGGTGCCAATGCAGCGACACCAGAGCAAAAAGCAAAATCCGCTTTTGTGTGGAAATTTGTGTTTGGAATTTTATTTATCTGGAGCGGACTTGTGAAACTGGGAACGGATAACAAATGGGTGTGGAAAGGAAGCACTGTTGGGATAGCGCTCATTGTCTGGGCGTTTATAGGCCTGAGAAAATGGAAAAAGATGTCCGAGCCTGTTGAAGAAGAATCGGAGGATCATCAGCAAGAATAAGCAGTACCCCCGTCGCCTCTGCAACAGCGGCGGGGGCACTTTGCATCCAGACAGGATTCCAACAGATGGGGGCTATTGGGGTATGAGGCTGTGCCTGTCTGTGGATATACCGTAGCAGACACTGCCTTGTATTGCCAAGGCTCAAATATGGTTTTCCACCAATTTCTATTTGTATTGCGCAATATCACATTTGGTTTTTGGAGTGATTGGATGACATTGCAGGACATTTGCAAGGAAAAAACGCAGGCACTGAACATGACATACCCGCAGATTGCTGACGAGACAGGGATCCCATTGCAGACAATCCGCAATTTTTTCTCAAGCTCGTCCAAAGCGCCGTCCATCAATACCGCCGGGCCAATCTGCAAGGTGCTGGGGATCTCGCTGGATGAGTATTTCGGCATTACCGATCACCTGACCCCCACGGAGGAAACCCTCTCCGCCAAGAATGACACCCTGCGGGCGCACCGGGAAGAGCTGGAGCACCGGGTAGAGAGCAAGGCCCACACCATTGAGCTGCTGGAGCGCTCCCTGCGATTCCGGCGGCATATAATCTACAACCTGATGGCAATCATCGTCCTGCTGCTGATCTGGGCGATCTATCTGGATTCCCACTGTCTGGACTTCGGCTTCTGGCGGGGGTAACGGTATGATCAGAGCAGCACTGTATATCCGCGTCTCCACTGAGGAGCAGGCCCGGCACGGCCTGTCCCTCGGAGAACAGCGGGTCGATTTGGAGGCGTATGCAAAAGCACACGGGATGGTGGTTGTCGGGGTCTATGAGGATGCCGGTATCAGCGCCCGGAAATCATATAAGCGCCGCCCGGAACTCCTGCGGCTGCTGGAGGATTGCCGCGCGAAGAAAGTGGACGTGATTCTGTTCATCAAACTGGATCGCTGGTTCCGCAATGTAGGGAATTACTACGCTGTGCAGGATATCTTGGATCAATGCGGGGTTAACTGGCAGGCCACCAAGGAGGACTATGAGACCCAGACGGCAGCCGGGCGTTTGAAGGTCAATATTATGCTGTCCGTGGCACAGGATGAGGCAGACCGGGCCAGTGAGCGAATCAAGTTTGTGTTTGACGGTAAGCGTGCCCGTCATGAGCCCTTGACCGGGAATACTCCCACCGGGTACAAGCTTCAGGGGAAATCTATTGTAAAAGATCCGGAGACGGAAGCCGCCGTTGCAGCATTCTTCCGGAAATATCTGGCCTGCGGATCCATCAGCGAAACCCAAGCCTATATCCTGACGGAATACGGGCTCCGGCTTGAATATCAGCTTGCCAGTAAAATGTTGAACAGCCCGGTATATTACGGCCACTATTACGGGGTAGACGGGATGACCCCGCCATACATCACGAAAGATGAATTTGACCGGATCCTGTCCATGCGAAATCATACGGTTCGCAAGGTGATGCAAAACCGGATCTATCTTTTTTCGGGGCTGATTGTCTGCGGCGAGTGCGGTGCCCATCTGGGAGGGCGCACGAATATGCGGAACAAAGTTCCTCTGTATAATTGTCCTGGGCACTACATCAAGCGTTCCGGCTGCCCGAATAAAACCAACCTCAGCGAGCGGAAAATTGAGGCATACATATTGGACACGCTGGAGCTGAAGGTGCAGCAGGCGAAGATCTCCGCAGAAAACAGGCGGCAGCGGGTTCCTCAGAAAAATTACCGGGCAGAGATCTCATCCCTGAAGGCAAAGCAGGCAAAGCTGAAAGAGCTCTTTCTGAACGACCTGATTTCCATTGATGAGTACAAGCGGGACTTTGAGGACTTCAAGGCCAGAATCTCAGATTTGGAGCAGCGGCAGTCCACAGTCCCGGAGCCGAATTTCACTCAGCTGGATCAGCTTCTGGCTGGCAACTGGAGGGAGGTATACCAAGACCTCCCAAAGGACAAAAAACGGGATTTTTGGCGGATCATCATGCAAGAAATCCGGCTCTATGCTGACCGGCACATCGAATATGACCTGCGGATTTAATCTTGTTTTTGCCAGCAAAAATAGTTATATAATTTATGCTCAACTGTTGTTGCATATAAACTATATAACTCTTTTTACTATTTTCGCGCGAAATTTCGCTCAAATGTCAAGATTACGTTAAGAAATAATCACTTGTTGTTGCATATAAATTATATAACTTTTTGCTGTCTTCGCATAAACATCAAGACTGGGCTAAGAAGCAATTGCTTGCAGGGGCCATTCTAAGGGCGTCTGCGCCGTTTCTGCCGTTCTCCCGTGTAAAGTCTCTCCCCAGCCGTCTGCGGCGCGTCTGAGGGCTTCTGAGGCTCCATAGAGAGGCATTTGCGTGGGACGCAGTAAGGTCACTGATAAGGATTGCCAAAATACGGCAGAGCCGCGCCTCCTTTTCCTGTATTCATTCTTCCTGCAATAGAGAGGGCGTGTCCGAATTGGACACGCCCTCTCCGTTGCGCTCTCTTTGGTTCAGTCCGGGTACCCGGGCCGAACAGCGCAGGTAATCAGCCCCACACTCCGCACCCGCCGCATAACGGCCCCGCCGTTGGCGTCGTTCCCGGTGCCGGTGTTGCCCTCGATGGTGGTCATGGTGTTCCCGTTGACCTCCACCACAATGCCGCAATGCTCCGTTTTTTTCCGGCGTCCGGAGAAGTCGAAAAACACAATGTCCCCCGGTTTGTAATTCCCGGTGACGATCTGCCCAGGAGAAAAGGCCCGGTAGCGGTTCACGAAGGCCGTGCAGCTGGCGGTTTTGTAGAGGTTGAACCCCGCCTCCCGGAACACCCACCACACGAACGCCAGACACCACGCAAAGGCCTTGCCGCTCACCGCCTTGCCGTAATAGGAGGTGTTGTACTTCACCCTGTTGGAGCCGGAGGGCATCTCTACGACGCCCTCCTGCCACTCCGCAATTTTCAGCACCGCCGCCCTGGTTTTCGGCTGGATGGCCTCCATCACACCCGCTCGGCCTTCACCGGGTTGCCGTTCTCGTTCCACGTCACGTCAAAGGTGCCCTCGGGCACGGTCACCCGCAGGGTCTTGCCTGCGTTCTCCGGGCAGAAGCGCATGTAATCATGCAGCCGCTTGGGGGTTTCGGCCTCCTTCTCGGCGGGCATGAAGCCCTCTTCCATCTCCTTGTCGCTCCAGCCGGTCTGGGGGCCGTCGGGGGTCATGGTGTAGTCCAGATGGAAGGTGGCCCCCGCCGCCTTCAGCTCCGCGTTGATCTCGCTGAGCTTCTTGCCGTTCTTCTTGCCCTCGTTGATGATGTTCTCAAAAGTCTTGTCCATGATATGCTCTCCTTTCAAAATTTTGATGGGGTGCTTCAATAATTACTGGTTCAGCTGCTTGCCGATCTGATCCACGCCCACGGCGGCCAGCCCGGATACAATGCCCACGGCCACGGCGGTGAGATAGTCCTGGGCGGGGAAATCCGCCATGAGGAACATGCCCGCCACCCCCAGCACGCCGCCGCAGGTGCCTACGATGATGGGGATCCACTTGTTTTCCAGACCGCTTGCCTTTACGGCCTGTCCGATGAGATAGCAGATGACGGTAATCACCGCCACCCCCGCAATGCCCAGTGTTCCGATGTCCATAAATGTACCTCCTATGGTTTATTTTCCAGATCCGTGATCCGGTGGTTGATGACTTTGATCTGCTCCTCCACCACGGGCATCCGCTGGGCGAAGTGGTTGTGCTCCCTGACCTCCCGGGTCAGCTCGTCCAGCTTGGCTTCCGTCACCGCCTGCGTCCGGCTGTTGGCGATGAGCACGCCCAGCAGCGTCAGCCCCCCGGTGATGAGGGCGCATACAATGGTTTCCGTCATAGATCCATCTCCTTATTGCAGATTTGGAGAATTGCACGTTTTGATGCAGCAAAAAGCCGCCTTGTCTTCTTGACAAAGCGGCTCGGTGGTGTGTATAATGAAAACAGAAAAGGGCGCTGCCGATAAGCGGTTAGCCTAAAGAATAATGATCAAACGAATTTGACCGCAATCCTTTGGCGAGGGGCGGTCATTTTCGTTTGCAAATCTGAATTACCAGACCTACAAGGCCGATGATAACAAGGGAGTACGCAAAAAGCGCATCGTATGTAACCATTGGCACCACCTCCCTTCCGGGAAGTGCTAACCGCCTACCGTATATGGCAACGCCCTTCTGGCTCCTTTCGGAGCGATTCCATCATACCAGAAAGGCCCTGCTTTGTCAATTTCTGCCGCCGCCCGCTGGGGCGGCTTTTTTCATGCCCGTTTGGCCCAGGCCGACGGGTTGTCGGTGGGGCTGAAATTGGTGTCGGCCAGGCACTCATAGTAATCCCCGTCCGTCCAGATCATCCACTCCCCGGCATGGTACATGTCGTGCGCCCCCTGCACCGGGACGAACGCCCGGGCCGTCTCCCGGCTCTTGCCGTGGAGGGGCCGCCAGAAGGTGAACCACGCGGAGGTTCCGGGCTTGATGTCCGGATAGGCCGCATTGTCGTGGGCCTGAAAGCACTCCCACGTCTGCCCCTCCGCGTTGCGGATATCCCCCACGGCGTAGGATCCCGCCGTCCAGTCCTCATACAGGCCGCTGGCCCGGATGCGCTTGTCGTCCGTGTCCACAGTCTCCCCCGCCAGCGTCAGCCGGGAGACGTAGAGCATGGAGGTCAGCGCCTCCGTGCTGATCTGCCCCGCTGGGGACGCGCCGCCGCTGAGGGCGTCCTCCAGCGCGTCCACACGCTCCTCAAGGGTGGGGGGATCCGGCTCCGGTTCCGGCGGGTTGTAGGCCCCGCCGATGGCCGCGCCGTCATAGCCGGGCTGCGCCCCGATCTCTGCGGCGAAATCCGCCTCGGAGACAATGATGTTGACGATCACGCCGTCCTCTACAATACAGTATTCCATAGGCCCTCCTTACCCGGCGGATTTCAGGTGCATCCGGAGCCGGATGGTTCCCCGGTACCCGTTTCCGCCGATGCCGCCCCGGTTAATCCAGCCATCATCGTTTTCCGCTTCACCGTAACCACCGGCACCGGCGGCTCCCGGGGTCGCTCCTGCATTGATGTTTGCAGATGAAGCCCCCGAACCTCCGTTTTTTGTGCCGCCGCTACCTCCGCCAAGGTTCCTGTACCCGATTGTCCTGCCGCCGCCACCGGAACCGCCCGCCTGCTCGGTTCCAGTGAAAGACGCCCAGATCGTAGGGCCGGTGCTGCCGTTCGCAGCCGCTGATGTGGAGGATGGTGAAAATGCCGCTCCTTTTCCACCGGGGGTCGTGCCTTCGCCGCCTTGCGGAGAGGTCAGAGAACATTTTCCGCCTTTCCCTCCGGCGATGGAGCTGCCAAAAGCGCTGGTTGTGCCTCCGTCTCCTCCATCGGAATCCGCAGCCGCTTTCCCGCCAGCGCCTACAATCAGCGGATACGGGGTATTTGCGGCAGGCGTGAACCCGGTGATCTCTTTCAGCTCCCCGGCGGCGCCGCCACCGCCTCCGGCAGCATCATTGGAACGCCATCCGGACGCCCCGGCACCGCCCGCGCCGCCGCCGGACAGCAGCTGATAATCTACGGTATCAACGTTGCCGGAGAACTTATAGGAGCCGCTGGAGGTGACGTCGAGGAAATCTCTGGCGGTCAGTTTGAGGGTCTTGGTGATCGCGGTGCCCTTGACCACCGTCAGGGTCTCGCTGTAGTCCGCAATGTCCGCGTAGCCGCTGACCTTGATGACCTGGCTGCCCTCGCCGATGTAACCGGCAGCCACGCCGCTGCTGTTGGTATACACCGCCCCGCCGCTCTCGCTGAGGATGCCCTGCACCAGCACCTCCGGCAAGGGGTGCCCCTCCGTGTCCTGCACCGTCAGGGTGATGGATGCCATATCGTCCTTGATGAGCTTCAGCTGCACCGCGATACCTGCAAACGCGTCGTCCACCGTCCGGTCGGCGGCGCTGCCGAACAACGCCACCTCCGTGGAATCCTGAAGCAGCGTGGCCTTGCTCAGCTCCGTGCCGGGGTCTGTTGGTTCGTCCTCCAGCGCCAGATACTCATAGCGCAGTAGGTTGCCCTCCTCGTCATACACGCCGTAGCGCAGAGCGCCGTTGGCCAGTGCCTGTGTGGGTGTCCGGTCTCTCATGCAATCACTCCTTTGCTCCCGCAGGTGCTCACGCCGCAATGGCGGACGGCTGCGGGCAGATTCGTCAAAATGATGTCCAGCGCCAGCAGGACGGCCTCGATGCTGTTGGCCGCCGCAGGCGTCAACCGTCTCATGGTCTCCGGCGCCGCCGGGGTGCCCTCCGGCAGGGCCAGCGCCCCCCGGACGGCGGCCACGTTGGCCCGGTACCGGGCCATCAGGGGTGCCGTGGGCACGTCGCTCTCGTACCAGGTGTAGGGATCCAGCTCTGCGGACGGCTCGTCGGGATCCTCTGCCCATGTGACCGCCGCCCCTGCCGTGAAGCTGCCCGTCCCGGCGTTGGGATAGAACTCAGCGCCCACGGTGTCGTACAGTCCCACGGCTCCGGAAGCGTTTTTGCAGGGGATGAAATTGCGGGTCAGTGTCCCGTTGTCATAGATCCGGCAGGCATACAGCGTTGCCGAAATGTACCCGGCTGCGGTCTCGTTGTCGTTGTCGGCCCACAGAAACAGGTTGTGCGTTGAGGTAAATGCAGACGCACTGACAGCCACGCTGTCCGCATTTAACACACAGGCAGAGTCGTCAAAGACTGCTGTATACCTCGATGACCACACCGCAGTAGATGGAAAGCTCGTTTGCCCGCTGCCAAAGTCCGCCCGCCAAACAGCCGGCGACTTGTGTCCGGCGAAACCCAAAACAAACTGGTCTGAGGAACTGTAGCTTGTACGGGAACCGAAAATAATCAGATGGCTTGTTGGTTGGGTTGTCACCTGAAAATCCGCCGCGATTTTCGTCGTGTTTTTCGGCTTAACACCCGTATCGATGTACTGCGTGCCGGTGGAGCCGATGCTTTCCAGCTGCGTGAACCCATCGGGCAGCGTGACCTTCTGCGGCCCTGCGAAGAATTTCCCCGTTCCGGCGTTGCCGTAAAATTCGCCTGTTGACAGATCATATAGGCCAATCACTCCGGATAGGTTCTGGCAGGGAATAAAGTCCCGCACCAGCATCCCGTCATCGTAGACCTGACAACTATAGACCGACATTTTCCCGCGCTGAGAATCTACGCTGCCGTTTGTGATTGTTGCAAACAGCAGCAGGTTATAGTCGGACTGGAAAGACGTACTGTCGAAGGAAAATACGTTGCCATCCAGAGAAAGAGTGTTTTTGTTGAAATCAATGGTGTGTTTCCCGATGCATGTGCCTTGCGGGGTTCCCTGACCGTTCCCAAAAAAAGTCCACCACTGAGCGTTGTCATCATCTGCCGCAACTCCGAAAGCAGTATTCCCGGATGCAATGCGTGCCCCAAACAGAAACATATCAGAGGAATTGAACCCGATTACATTGCAATCCATTTTTACGCGGGTATTCTGGTTTGGCTTGAAATTCGTGTCGATCCATTGCGTCCCCGTGCTCTGGATATACGCCAGCTCCGTGTACCCATCCGGCAGGCGGGAGCTGGGCGTCACCGTCCGCTCAATCTTCACCCGCTCATACCCCGGCACGCTGTACCCCAGCCGTCCCAGCCGGGCTACCAGATCCTCAAGGCACGCGTCCACCCGGTTCAGATCCGTGTAGTTGTAGCTGCCTTTCATCACCGCCCGGTTAAAGGCCGTCAGCTCCTCCGCCGTCCACTCCGCCATGGGCTTGCCCAGCAGGGCTTTCAGCGTGTCCGAATCGGACACCGTCCGGTCGGTAATCAGGCTTGCATAGTCAAAACTCATGCGGTCTCCTCCGATTTGTCCCACGAAATCAGCACGAAGCCGTCGGCCCCGGCCTTGCCCTTGTGCCCCGGCCCCGGCTGTTTGGTCACGATGAATTTATAGCCGGTGTTGGTGACCTCCGGCTTGCTGGGGTTGGGGTGGTATGTGTACTCCTTCCAGTACCCCTCGCCGGGGTCGCCGCCCCTGCCGCCCGCCGCGCCGTCGGACGTGCCGTTGACGGGGGTCTTGACGCCGGTGCGGGCGTAGCTGTCGCCGCTGTTGATGTCGGTGTAGCCGTTGGCGTAGCGCTGGCCGTTGGCGGAGGTGTACACGCCGAAGGTGGTCTCCTCGCCCTCCTGCCCGATGCCTCCCTTGCGGGTGGCCGCCGCGCCGCCCTTGCCGATGCTCACCGCGAAGGTCTGTCCGGCGTTGATGGTGATGCTGTCGTACCAGACCTTGCCGCCTGCGCCGTTGGCTCCGTCCTCGCCGTACCCGGCGGCCACGCCCTGACCCGGCGCCCAGCCGGAGCCGTAGACGTAGCCGTCGGTGCCGTAGCCGCCGCCCTGACCTCCCTGCCCGATGGCAATCCGCAGGTGGGTGACCCCCGCCGGGGCCGTCCAGCTGCCGCTTTCCGTCAGCACCACGGAGCGGGAATAGAGGTAGGAGCCGTCCGCCTGAAGCAGCTTGCTCTGGCAGCCCTGCATGACGCCGTTCTGGATCTGGAAATTCTGGGTCATACGGCGGGCCGTGGTGGCCTGACTTTCGTCCAGCCAGATGGTGTCCACGTCCCCGATCTCGCTGGACGGGTCGCCCCGCCCGGTGGTCTCGATGACGTTGCCGCCGTAGCAGCTGAGGATCAGTTTGGCCGCCGCCAGCGCCTGTGCCGTGGTGTGCAGGAAAGGGTTCTGGATGGTCACCGTCTTCTCGCTGCTGGTGGAGTTGCCGGAGACGACGTACTCCGTGTCGGAGCCGTCCGCCAGTTTGAAAATCAGGCTGGCCAGCTGGTCGTTGGCCTTCATCGTCGGGTAGCTGCTGAGGTTGTCCAGCGTCAGCTTGTTGCCCTCGCTCCACAGGGGCTCGGCGGTAAGATCTCCCGTAGCGGCGTCCGCCCGGGGCCACGTCCCGGTGGCCTGACAGGCCCACCGCAGGATGTCCCCGCACTTCTTGCCCGTCACGTCCGCCGTGCTGTTGGCCGTCACCGGCAGATCGGCATAGTCCGGATCTGCGTGCCAGCAGGTTTTAAAATTGTCCCCCAGCTGGGCCGCCAGCGCCCCCAGCCAGCCGCCAAGGGTGGTGGGCAGGGTAGATGGCGGCAGGAACGTCCGGTCGGTCAGCAGCCCGATAATGTCCACCAGAGACCATTGCATGGTCAGATCGTTGCTGCCGGTCTTCCAGCCGTCCCCGGACTGGTAGAACCGGCCCACCTTGCAGCGCACCACCGCGCCGCCCTCCGTCCGGACGCCGATGAAGGCGTCCACGCCCTGCCGCTCCTCAATGGATTGGAACAGGCCGTTTTTGCTGCGGGGCTCGAAACGGCGGTCTTTGTTGTCCATGGCCAGCGTCATGCTGCCGTAGGGCAGGGCGAGGCAGGAGAAATCCCCCTGCTGCACCACGCTGAAGCTGGCCAGCATCCGGGGCGTCCACCGCTCCACGGTGCCCGGCAGGATCTCCACCACCCGCATCCGCCGTCCCGGCAGGCTCCACTTGGTCACGGTGATCTTGATGGCGTCCGGAGTCTGGACGGTGAAACCGGAGAGGGCCACCTCCGTGGCGGTGTTTCCGGTGTAGGTCTCCGTGTGGAACACCTGCCCGGCGGTAATGACCTCCACGGTAAAGTCCTCCGGCACGCCGTCCGCCGGGTCTGTGGAGAAAAACACGCTGCACGATTGCAGCACGTCCACGTTGGAAAAGCTCTGCTGCACCCACACCGGGGTCTCGAAGGTGCCGTCGTCCCCGCTGATGGCCTCCGTGGCCACCGCCATGGGCTCCGGCACCTGATAGTCCTCCGGGAAGATGTCGAAGGTACCGTCCAGCAGCCAGCGGCAGCGCTCCAGCGTGGCGTACCGGGCGGGGGTGTCGTAGCTCTTGTCGTGGAGCTCGTCAGGCTTGCTCCACGGTGTCAGGCCGCTGGAGGACGCCTCGCCGTACACCATGTCCGGGTCGGAGATGTCCACCACCGTCAGCAGCTCGATCCGCCGGGGGCTGCCCACAATGGCCGCCTGATAGGCCGGTGTGGTCTTAATCATGGGGTTCCTCCTCCCGGAGGGTGAAGGCCAGATTGTGCCACAGCCCCACGCCGCCCTTTGAGAACGCGAAGGTGGGCTGCGTGATGGAATCCAGCAGGAAATAGCTGGTCACCATCTCGTCGCTGTTGTCCGGCAGCACGGACGCCAGAAACGGCCCGCCGCTCCGCAGTACCGCCAGCACCTGCCGCAGCTTCTCGTTGCCCATGTAGTCGAAGGAGTAGGAGGCCTTCCAGATCTTCCCCCGGGTCTCCACCACCCGGCGGCCGGAGATCATGTCCACCTGCACGGAGAGATCTTCCTCCCAGCAGGAGAAGCGGTCTTTGCTGCTCTCCGGCAGCAGAATGCCGTTCAGAATCAGCTGATTAGTCATCGTCCAGTACCTCCGGATTCGATCTCTGTACCGCCCGCAGGTCGTCAATGCTTGCCCGGTAGAATTCCTTGCCGTTGATGTAGAGGGGGATCTCCACCCGGTAGACGCCGCCTCCAGCCATAGCCAGCCCGTTTACCATCCCCGCGGCGGCGTTGTACACCGTGTCCACCGTGGGTGTGGGAATGGAGCTCTGGATCCCGGTGCCTACCCGTTCCATCTGATCGGTAATCCTCCAGAGGTTATCCTTGATACCAGATGCGAACAACTGCATCATATCCGGGGCATAAGTGTGAAAATTGGACAACGGGCCCTTTTCCGGTTCGGAAAATCCGAGAAAATCCGCCACGCTTTGAGCAACGCCCTTTACGGTGTCTACCAGATGGCTGACCTTTTCCTTGATACCGGTGATAAAACTGTCGATTAAATCTTTGCCCCATTGCAGTGCTTTGCCCGGCAGACTCTTCAGGGTTTCAATAGCGCCGGTTACCGCCTGAGGCAGCGTTTCTGTAAAAAACGCTTTTAGCTTTCCGGCAATATCCAGAACAACTGCCTTGACATTATTCCAGATAGAAATGACTGCGTTCCGAAAATCTTCATTGGTATTCCACAGTGTAATCAGCGCCGCTACCAAAGCAGCAATGGCAGTGATCACGATCCCGATGGGATTTGCTTGCATAACGAGGTTGAGTGCCGCCTGTGCAATCGTCGCCCCCTCGTTTGCCACCTGAAATGCTTTGATTGCACCGACAACGCCCTGAATAATAGAGGCCACATTCCACGCTACAAATCCGGCGCCGATTCCCGCAATAATGGAAATGATCGTATCACCATTGTCCATAATCGCGTTGACGAAACCGTTAACATCTGCGGTAAAGCCGTCCCAGTCCACGCTGCTCATCCAGCCCTGAAAGGCTTCCGTAATATTCTGAATAATGGGAATCAGATTTTCCAGTACCGGTGCGCCTACATTTGCCTGAAACTGCCGCCACGTTTCCGCCAGATTGCCCTGCACATTTTCCCAGCCGTCAGCCTCTCGGGCCGCTTGTCCCATAGCCCCGGAAAGCCGTTGAGAATCCTCAACCATTTTCAGAAGGGTTTCCTGCTTCTGGATTTCAGTCAAATCGTTGAATTTTTGTTCAAATAGCTCCATAGCCGCTGCATTCCGGGTGGTTTCAGTGGCTGAAAGCCCCAATGCTGCGTCGTTGGCGTAATTGCCTTTCAGGAAGGATTGCAGGGATTCTGTTGCCTGCTCCACGCTTGTATCATAGTAGGCGGCGCTGTCAGCTGCCGCCTGCAAGGCCCGTTCCATCAGGCTCAGACTCTGCTCGGTATCACCGCCGGAGGAACGGGCAAACGCATAAATTTTACTGCCCAGTGTATTGAGACGGGTTTGCAGAATGCCGGAATTGTCTGCCACCCGTCCGATAGCTTCGGAAGCCGTGTCCGCCAGGTCTCCGAAAGTCTGATCAAAGGCCGCCGTCTCGGCTTTTACCGTGGCCGCGGAATCAATAAATTCCCCTGCCATACTCTTAACGGCCCCTGTAATTGCTTTGACGCCTGAAATAATGGCGGAGCTCAACAGGTTTGCCTTCAGAACTTCACCAAATGTTCCTACCTTGCTGCCGGAGTCATCTGCCGCTGTGCCCAGCTCCTGAAGTTGATTTTTCAGGTTTGCCGTGGAGGTTCGGGTCTGATTCATCAGATTTTCCGTGTTCTCCATTGCCCGGTACTGCTTGTTGTAGGCGTTCTGGGCATTAGCGGCCTCTTTGGAGTTTTCCCCGTATTGCTGCGCAGCGGCTTCCAATGCGGACGCCAATTCATCCAGTGCAGCTCGCTGCCGGTCGTACTGGGTGGTCAGGACTTTCATTTGCTCGTCATTGGCCGCAATGCTTCTTTTCAGTACGTCGGATTTCGTGGTCAACGCTTCCATACTGGTGGCATTGCCCTGAAATTCCGCAGTAACAGCCTTCATCTCAGAGCCAAGGCTTTTCAGCTGAGCCTGACATGCTTTTAGGGAATCCTGAAATTCTTTTTCTCCGTTTAGCCCGATCTTAGGGCCAATATCAGCCGCCATCCTCTCACCTCACATCCGGTATGATCTCATCGTCAGTCAGAGCGCGGCGGAGCCGGAAGTCCTCCCGCTTAATCTGCTCGATGGCCACATAATCCAGCAGCTCGCCGAAGGGGATGTCCAGAGCCTGCGCATAGGTCAGCCCCACAGCCATCCCGTACCACAAAAACCACTCCGGGGTCACTGGGCCGCCGGAGTGGTTTCTGCGTTTTTTGGCGGCTCAGCCTCCACATGGGTTTCCTTGCCGTTGGTAATGGTCTCCGCGATCTTCCCCCGCAGCTGAGCGAAATCATCCAGATCCATCACGTCCAGCAGCTCATCCGCCGTCAGGGCGGGTGCATTTGGAATCTCGTTCATCCTGGCATACCGGGCGCCGCCGTCCATCATGGCCGCCAGCAGCCACACAGCCTCATCCAGAGCCTTTACAGGCTCGTTGGCGGAGAGGGCGGCATCAATATACTCAACACCGCCGTAACGCTCCGTGCAGGCCCGCACGACGCGGGCGGAGAAGCACAGGAGATGCTCCTTGCCTCCGATGGTGATTGTCGCAGTTCTCATGCCGCCTCCGTGATCCCCAGCCGGTTCTTGATGTACGCCTCCGCCTGCGCCTCCGTGGTGAAGGTGGCTTCCCTCTTCCACGTGTGGGTGGCGGAATCGTCCCGCATGATGGTGGCGCTCAGTTCCGGCGTCTGCCACTCAATGCTCTCGCCCTGGGTGGTGGCGGCATCTGCCGGCACGGAGAACATGACCTTTGTCAGAACCACGCCCCGCCATTTGTAAATGCCGCCCACTTTCTTCTTGATGATGAAGCCCACGCCCAGATACGGTGTCACCTGGGTATCGTCGTAGACCAGCTCCATCACCGAGGTATCCGTCACACCCTCAATCCCGGTGATGGCCTGTTCCGTCAGCCCCAGAATCGCCTTGCTGACCTCCTGGCTCAGATCGTCGGTGGAGAGGGTCAGGGTGCCGCCGGCAAAGGTGCGGTCGGTCTCTGCGATGGCGTTGTCCGCGTAAAGGTTGTTGTCTTCCGTGGTGTCGATGTCGATATTGGCCTCGGTGGCTTTGCCCATCACGGCGCCGTTGGTGTAGCTCACCGTGGTGCCGGATACGCCGTACACACCGAAATAGGGTTTGCTCAGGCCGATTGTTGCCATGTCAATCTCCTTTCCTGCGTGTCCGAATTGGACACACGGCTATTTCATGATTTTTCCGATTTCCTCGTCCAGAACCTCCGCCATCTTTGCTTCCGCTTGCTTCTTCGTGCGGTTGACGGCGGGCCGGACAAAGGGGTGTTTCTTGACCTTACTGGTGCCGCTCTCCATGACCCGGGCCATCAGCTGGTTGGCCACACCATTTTCGTTGTAGCCGTCCCAGCCCAGCTTCGCGTTGATAAAGCCATTGTCGTTCCGAACGGGGGAAATTCCGAAACCGGCGGAAAGCCCGCGGGCGGTGACGCCGGTCTTCTGCGGCAGCGTGTCGATACCCCGGCGGATCTCGTCCGCCACAATATCGGCTCCGGCGTCTACGGCTTTCTCAGCAATTTTGGGCATATCCCGGCCCAGTGTGGACAATTGAAGTTCATAATCCTCCAATCTTGAAAAACTGATTCTTGCCATCATGCCATCTCCCACGCCCACTCAAAATGAACCAGTCCGGTGTCGCTCTCGTACTGGACGGAGGCCAGATACCATGCCGCCTCCAATTCGTTCAGTGCCGCGGGGACGGAGGCTGCCAGCGGGTCGTTTTCGTCTTTGGTGTAGAGGTCAATGGTGCCGCCCCAACCAGTCTCACTGTGGATGTTATCTGCTTCCAGATCTGTGGAGCTGTCCTCGCCCCATACCAGATAGGGTGGCTGAGCATTTGGTTCGGCCACATAGCGGTATGCCTTACCCAATGCCGCCAGAGCTTTCTGCAATCGTTCCAGCATCAATGCCCGCGCTCCTTTCCAGTGTCAGATCCGTGGCTGGCAGCCCGTCCTCGTCCAAAACGTCCTGCTTGAGGGTGATCTTATAAGCGCCGGAATCCTGATGGTCATACGGAGCCAGCAAAACAAGATCCTGAGACGGATCGATAGCGTAGGTGCGCTGCAACCGCACCAGCAGGTCAGAGCGGTCTCCGTGCTGCTGGGCCGTGTACCATCGGGTAATACCCACCGTCCGCAGGCCGTAACAGCCGCCCCAGACCTTCGTATAGGCCATTTGGGGCTTTCCGCCCGGCGGGGAGACATTCTCTCCCCGCCAGACGATCAGTGTCCCGGAATCCAGCAGCATATCAGCCACCTGCCTTCTGGCTCATCAGCCGGTTGTTCAGCGCCCACCGCAGAGACCTGGGCATCCCATCCGGAGTATTCCGCTTCCGGACAAGAAAAGCGGCGTACATCTCAACCAACTGAGCATCCTCAAGGCTGTCTGTCAGCGTGATGCCTTCCCGGGAAATGAGGGCTTTAGCGGACTGAATAGACTGGTTCAGAAAGGTCAGCCGGTCAGCACTGGCGAACTGCTCGCCCAGATCCGTTTTCAGCAGCGCCATAATCTCTGCGTCCGTCATATCAGGACTTGGTCACGGCCACCGTGTAGACCTTGGTGGCATTGCCCTTTTTCACGGTCACCACCAGATTCTTGGTGCCGGTGGCGGGGGTCACACTGGCACCATTGACCACGTTCTTGCCGTTGTAGCTCATGGACACCTCAGCATCCGGCTGGGCAGGAGTGGCCGTCACGGCGGCAGCGGCCGTCATGGTGGCGGTGTAGGCGGTGGTGTCGGCATCAAAGGCCGGGGTCAGCGTCAGGCCGTCAATGCCCTGAAGGTCAGCGTCATTGGCGGTGTCCGCTGCGAAATCCATCACGGTGGTAACTGCGACATTGTTGATGTTGATGGCCACGAAAGCACCGGCAATGATGGGGGCGCCGTCGGCCCGCTGCTTGCCCTTGAACACGGTGTTGTCCTGAATGAACTGCACCTCGCGGCTGGATTCAATGGTCATGCCGCTGCGCAGGGCCAGAAGATACAGGTCTCCGAAACCGCCTACGATATCGCCGTCCGGCATGAACTCCAGAATGTCCACATCACCGTTGATAATGGGCAGCACGCCAAAGAGGTTGGCCACAATGTCACCGGTGGCGGTGAAGGTGATGAGCTTGCTTTTCAGCTTGGTATAGGTCTTGCTGTTCATCGCCCAGAACTGATTGCCGCGGCTGTACCGGGTGAAGGTATTGCCAGTGGCCTCCACCAGAGCAGACCAGAAGGCTGCGCCGGTGACGCTGTCGCCGCCGATCTTCAGGATATTGGTGGTGTGCAGATCCACCCAGGCGGGGGCATTGACAGGATAATTGGCAGGGGCGCTCTGCTGCGCCAGCCGGGTTACGATGCCAAGAGGCATCCCAGTGCCCTTGCCGTACAGGATGGCCTTGTCCATAGCCAGGCCGATGGCCTCGGAGATCATCTCCACGATCCAGCTGGCAAGGTTCACGTCATTGTCCTCCAGCAGGGAGTTGCACACGGGGACAAAGCCGGCCACCTTGTAGCCGTCCACGGTGATCTGGTTGAAGTAGAGGGTCAGCTCGTTGATGGCTGCGCACATCTCCGTCCACACAGCCTCGGGCACGGTTCCGGCAATGGTCTGCCGTGCCTGGCCGCTCACATTGCGGACACGCACACGGTTCAGCAGTTTGCTGTACCGGTACATGTTCTCGGCAATCAGATCCAGGAACACCACCGGAATGGTCAGCTCGCCGCCGCTCACGGCGCGGCTCTGGCCTTTCATGCTCCGCAGCTGGCTGAGGAAGTTTTTCGTGTCGTCCTGTGCCAGAATGGCGCTGCGGCGCTCAGGGCTCAGGGCGTCAAAGGCCCGCTGGCTCATGGGCAGGGAACGGATGTTGATGGTTTCCATGTGAATATCACCTCTCGCTTTCTGTTCATCGTGTTTCTCCGGGACGGGGGGCTTGGGTGCGCTGCGCTCCAGCTCCTCCAGCTCCCCCTGAAGTCGGCTGACCTCGCCAGCAAGGGTCTGCTTGCGCTCGTCATGAGCGGATCTCTCGCTGTCAAACTTCTCAATCTCCGCGTTGACGGCGGCTTCCTGCTCGGTGTTGCCGGGCTCCACTTCCTCAATGGCTTTTTCCAGCTCGGCTTCCCGGGTGGTGAACTCTGCGTCCTTGGCTTCCAGCTGCGCCAGCTCCGCCTTCTTGGCGTCAATGGAGCGCCGGAGCATGATTGCTTTCAGCATGTGGTATCTCCTTTCGTCATAAAAAAGAGCGCGGCAGACTGCTTTCACAGTCGCCACGCTCGGCCTTCGGTCTCAACGCTTAGAGACCGGTTCCGGATGAAGTTCTTTTCTCTGGATGGTATAGATGCGGACGCCGTCCTTGACGGGGATCAGCTCCGCACGCTGCCCGCGGGAAAGAATGATTTCCAGGGCACGCACGGTTTCGGCGTCAAGTCTCATGGCGCAGCCTCTTCCGGGCCTCGGTTTTCCACATCTCGCTGCGCTGGCGCTTGATCTCGTCCAGATCCCGCCGCCGGGCGCTGACATTGGTTTCCTCATAGGCCGGGAACGTGCAGGGAGAAACCTCAAACAGGGGCTTGACCTTGGTGATCGTCCAGTGGACGGTGCCGTCATCCCGGTAATCCGTCTCCTGTGCGCCAATATCAAAGCCGAAGGAACAGCCGGTGATGTCCCCCCGCTGGATGCGGGCATAGGCGTTCATGGCCTCCGTGTCATCCCGGTTGATTTCCACCCGGCCCCACAGGCCCCGGCTGTCCTGCTTCAGCTCCAGTGTCCGGGCTGTGGTGCGGCCCAGTACAAGGTCACTGTTGTGGTTATACAGGCAGCGGACATCATCGCTGACGGATTCGTCGAAGGCGCCGGGGGCGATGCTTTCCGTAGCCCCGGGCCACAGCTCATAGGTGGAGTTGAACACAGCGAAATATCCTTCCAGATACAGTCGGCCGTCTTCCTCCCGGGTTTCCATCTTGTCCATGGGAATAAATCTGTGCTCCATGTTAACCTCCTTCCTGAATCAGTTTCTTCTGGTCTCCCAGCTTGGACTGGGGCAAATAATTTTCCAGAGCCAGCAGCTCATTCATGTCCGGATCGGGTTCCATGCCCAGCCAGCCCCGCCATTCGTTACGCCGCAGCGCCATCCGGTCAACCATTTCGGCGCCGGCTTCCACCAGCTCCGAGATGGAATAGCTGAACAGACTCCGGGAGTTGAAGCGGAAAAAGCGATCCGGTGCGTCCAGCAGCTTCCGGGAGAATTCCTGCTCCATGGCCTTGGCCAGCGGCATCAGCGTGGCATTGACGAAATTGTTCCAGGCGTCCCGGTTGAAATCCCCAACGCCCAGCATGAAGGGCGGAATCCCCAGCACGGCGGCCACAGTCCGCTTGTCCAGCGTCACCATGGCGTCCAGCGCCAGATCGGACAGGGTCAGGGGCTTCACCTGCTCCACAGAAAACTGCTCCGCAGGAATCAGCCAGGGTTCCCCTGCCTCGCCGCTCAGGGCATAAGATTCCAGAAGCTTCCGCCTGCCGGCCGGATCGGAAAATTCATCCGACAGGGCATCCACTTTTACGATAAGGGACGGTTTCCACTTGGATTCCATGAAGCCCTGTTCCGTCCGGGCTGCCTGCTTGAGGTTGTTGGCCACTTCCGCCAGTGAAACCCTGTACCCCGTACCCAGCCACGGGAAGGTGCTGTCCGGATTCAGGGTGAAATGAAGGATCTCGTCCGGTGAATAAGATAGGCCGTTGACGAATGCCCGGTACCCCCAGCCATCCTGCGTGAAAGATGCAAAGGCAGGCGGAACCGGGCGCAATTCCTGAATGCGGCCGTTTTCCGTTTGGGGCCACACAACGGCGTTGCCGTTTCCGTCCAGATACAGCGTCCGCACGATCCACGACATGAAGGCCGAGCGGGTCATATAGGGATTTGGTGCGATATCCAGCCGCCGTGTCAGGTCATCGTAGACCCGGACATCTCCGTCCGCCGCATTTCGCAGCTGGTGAATGGACATAGAGCCGATAGCCCGGGCAATGGTGTCAACGCCGGCACAGATTTCCGGGTTGTGGGCCAGATTCGTATACCCCTGACATGTCAGAGCATCAAATGCATCCGGGCAGCACAGCCATGCTGCACAGGATGAAGGCTTTTCCCGGGCCTTTGCCGGGATTTTAGACCGCTTCTTGCTCACGCTTTCACCTCGTTTCCAAACCATGCGGCGTTTTTGCCGCTGACTTCCAGATCTTCCAGATAGGTACACACCGCAAACACCGCGCAGTCAAACACATCAATACGAAGGTGCGGTGCGATTTTTTCATACATCACCATGTCGTCTGCTTTTTCAATGCCGCGGACATTCTGCACGCAGTACTCAAAGGGCTCCGCATGACAATAGTACAGGGTGCCACGTTTGGCACTGGCTTCCAGATACCGGAATCCTTCGCTTTTCCGGGTAAACAGTTGGGGCTGGTCTTTGATTGGGAAATGCTTTTTCTTCATTTCCAGGTAGTACTCCCGGCAGAATTTTCGGTCATGGCCGATCCGGCGGATTTTAAAGCCCTCATCCCGCCGGGCCATATACCACTTGACCACATCCGAATGGTTCAGCACCTTGTCGTTGCACATGTCCA
>ERZ808292.60-NODE-60-length-35870-cov-11.670445_pt1 | contig 35870 bp, 28 predicted proteins | sample MGYA00521275_ERZ808292 | MGnify/ENA primary metagenome ERZ808292 (study PRJEB31516, sample SAMN03275613) | gut metagenome | biome: mammalia-associated habitat; material: feces | host: Papio cynocephalus | place: Kenya | collected 2012-07-26 ... | reverse complement strand
TATCGATATTATAACATCAATTTCGCCGCATTTCAACAAAAACTAAAAAGTTAACTAAATCAACGATTTTTGCGATTGCTTGTCTACACGGCGTGTTTTGCGATTCATAACTTTTTGCCATTCGCAACACGCTACTTCTTAATTTATGATTTTTCAATTTGTTTATGTTTTTTCAATTTTTTTTCTCGTTTGTAACGTTATTTCTTTGTGATATGTTCGTTTTCCGTTTCCGTATATGAAAAGCCGCACGCGTTTTGCGTGCGGCTCTTTCGTCGATTGACGACTCATTTTTTATTCGTTGTCTTTTTTGTCGGGACAATCTTCTTGCTTGTCGCATTCCGCGCAGTTGTCGTCGCAAGTTTTTTCTTGCTCGATTGCAACCGCTTGATTGTCTTCGTTGGGGAAAACCATTTGAGGTGCGCCTTCGTTTTGACCGTCTTGCGTCGCTTCGTCAGCGATTTCTTGGACGAGCTCGCTGTTTTCGTCGTTTGCACGCTTTCTTGCTTCGATTTCAGTCTTTGCCGCTTGTTGTTCCTTCTCGTTGAACTTGTAGAAGAAAAGCGGAATAACCGTCAAGAAGAAACTGATTGCCGCAATACCGACGAGCATAAACCACATTGTGTCTTTGCCTTCGGGGGTGACGGAACTTGCGTCGTTTGCCGCAACGCCTGCCATATAGTAAGCCAAAACGCCAACGAATGCGCCGACTGCCATACCGATTTTGTTGATGAGCGTTTGCATTGCAAAGCAGATACCTTCCGCTCTTTCGCCGGTTTTGAGTTCGAGATACTCAACCGTGTCGCCGATCATTGCGTAAGTGATGATGTTGCCGAAGCCCGAAGGAATACCTGCGATAACGAGTGCGATGAGCAACACAACCGTCGTTGCCGTGCTTGTGTATGCGCCGCGGTCGCAAGCGATACCGACGATAAACGCGATGAGCATTGCAACGCCGCCGACGATATGCGACCAAATATAAGTGTTCTTTTTGCCGAATTTCTTTGTGCACCAAGGAACGAGCAAGGAAGCGATAAGTCCGCCCGGAACGATTGCCATAGTGAACAAGGAATACATAGATTCTTTATCCATTATGTATTTTGCAAAATACAAACCGCCCGTGTAGGTGAAAAGCATTCTTGCCGCGCCGCCGATACCCGAAAGCACGATGAGCATCAAAGGCTTGTTCTTGAACAAAAGTTTGAGGTTGTGTCCGAGCGACGGGGGATTTTCTTCGGTTACGTTTCTTTCCTTCGTGTTCTTGAAACCGAGATAGAAAAGCGGAAGCGCGATAACGCAGCAGATTATTGCGATGACAAAGTAGATCCATTTGAGCATATCGCCCTTTGCGGCAGGATCGAGACCTTTGGTCATATTGTCGGTGATGATCGGGGTGATAACGGTGACGATACCTGCGCCCGCCGTGCAGAACAAACGTGCGATGGTGAGCAAATTGCCTCTGCGATAAGTATCGTTGCTCATTGCGGTGGAAAGTCCCCAGTACGGAACGTCCGCAACCGTATAAACCATACCCCAAATGACGTACATTACGGAAATCGCCGCAAAACCGCCGTCGTTTTTCGGATACCACGGCAAGAAGCATATCGTCGTCATAAGTGCGATAGGCAGAGCCATCCACTTCATATACGGACGGCATTTGCCCCACTTCGTACGCGTACGGTCAACGATAGAACCCATAATCGGGTCGTTGAGTGCGTCGAAGATACGTGCGCCGAGCATAAGAAATGCAACTGCCAACGCGTTGAAACCGATTGCGTCCGTCATAAAGACGGTCAGATAAGAACCGATAATCGTGCAAATAAGGTTTTGACCGAAACCGCAAAGAGAATAACTGAAGCCTTCTTTGGGTTGCATTTCGCCGTCGCCGGGCGTTGAGCCGAACAACTTGTGCGCGAAAGCGTTGAGTTTAACCTTTGCGCCGACTTTTCCTGTCGTTTGAGAAGAATCACTCATAATTTCACCACATAGCATATATTTTGTTTATAAAAAACAATACTACTGTACCATTATAACAGCAATCGTTCAAACAATCAATACAAAAAAAACATGTTTTGATGTTTTTAATCATAGCAGCGTATTTTTGATTTGTTGGATATACTTCTTGGAACAAATAAAAACAAAAACGATAACACGCAAAGGCATATGAAAATCGCGACGATGACGAGAAATGCAACACCTGCGGCGATTATATCGAAGATTACGAATGTGATTGTGACGATGACGACTGCTCATAACTTGACAAATCTGCCGTTTGGACGGATAATGTAATACAATAAATTGATAGATACAAAGACGGCGCGGCGGACTGTACAATCGCGGCGTTGTCGGATTCTATGAAGGAGATGTATTATGTTTGAAAAACTCGATAAAATCAAGCCTGCAATCAAGCATTTGGTGCAAGAACTTCTCAAAGAGTACGCCTATGCTTCCGTGCTTGCGGTCGAGGACGAAAATCGCGGCTGGCGAATAAGCCGCACGGGCAAAAGAATAAACAGTCAAGGCTTTGGCGGCGGCTCGGGCTTTGTGGTGAGAGTGTTTGACCAAACGGGTTGCGCCGAGTATTCTTTCAACGAATTTTTCGAAGAAAAAATACCGCAGATACTCAAAGAAATGCGCGAGCGTTTTGCACAGGAGACGAAGAACATTCCCGACGGTATCGTACCGCTTCCCACCCCTATTCCCGAAGACGAACCCGCAATTTTGAAAAAGGTGAGCGCGTTTGAAATTCACCCCAGAGAATTGGGCGACGAAGCGATTTTGGCAAGGCTGGAACAAATACGCAACAAGGCGTTGACAGTCGAGGGCGTTTTGGACGCAATCGCGACGGTGTCGTACAGGGCGTTCAGAAAGGTGTTTATCTCTGCGCATCGCGACCTCGATCAAACGGTTATGTGGACGAACGGCGCAATTATGGCAATGGCGGCAAGAGGCGAGGAAGTCAAAGACGCATACAAAGGCTTCTCTACCCTCGGCGGCGCGGAACTTCTAGACAAAATGGAAGGATATGCTGTGCAAGTTGCAAACGAGGCGGTTGAACTTCTCAAAAGCGAGCCGATGATCCCCGGCGAATACGAGTGCATTTGCGATCCCGACACGACGGGTATGATCGTTCACGAGGCGTTCGGACACGGCGTGGAAATGGATATGTTCGTCAAAGACAGAGCGCTTGCGTCGAGTTTTATCGACCAAAGAGTTGCGAGCGACCTCGTGACTATGCACGACGGAAACGCGGTTGACGACACGGCGACTTGCTGGTTTGACGACGAAGGCACGCTCACGGGCGACACCGTCGTTATCTCGAACGGATTTTTGAAACGCGGCATGTGCGACGCACTGTCGGCGAGCAGACTCGGCGTAAAGCCGACGGGCAACGGCAGACGCGAAAGTTACGAACGCAAAGTATACACGCGTATGACCAACACATATTTCGAGGGCGCAAAGGAAGGCGTTACACCCGAAGATATGATTGCTTCCGTAAAATACGGATTCTTGCTCGAATCGCCGTCGAGCGGTATGGAAGACCCGAAAAACTGGGGTATTCAATGTATGGTTACGAAAGCAAGAGAGATTAAAGACGGCAAACTCACGGGCAAAGTGTTCTCGCCCATCGTGCTTACGGGCTACGTTCCCGACCTTCTCAAATCGGTGAGTATGATGAGTTCGAGCCTCGTGACCTGCGGAAGCGGATTCTGCGGCAAGGGTTACAAGGAATGGGTCAAAGTGTCCGACGGCGGTCCGTATATGAAAGCGCGCATTAGACTTGGTTGAGAGGTGACGTTATGATAGACAACATCAAAAAGGCATTATCCGAACTTAATATAACTCGTTGGCGTATCAACGAGGTCAAAGAGGAATCGGCGGAACTGTTTTTCGTCAAGCATTTTCTTGACACGAGACGTATCAAAGACACGCATAAATGCACCGTTACGGTGTACAGAGAGGGCGAAAAGGACGGCAAGAAACTGGTGGGCAACACCAACGCGAACGTAATCGCTTCTATGACGTACGACGAGGTGAAAGACGCAATCGAGGGCGCGTACTACGCTGCGCAATTTGCGATGAATCCTTATTTCGCACCGCCCGCGAAAGTCGTGTCCGACACGATTTACAAGCACAACGAACTCGCAACCGCACCGCTTGCGGAAAGCGCGGGTAAAATGGCGGCGGCAGTGTTCTCGCAAGACACCAACGAACACTCGTATATCAATTCGACCGAAGTGTTCTGCCACAAGACCTTCACTCGCATTATGACGTCGGAAGGAACGGACGTTTCCTTCACCGACGCGGTTTGCAAAGGCGATTACGTCGTGCAATGCAAGAGTCCCGAAGACGTCGAACTCATCAATCAATTCGAGTACGACGACGTAAACACTGACGCGCTCAAAAAAGGCGTGAAAGAATATCTCGACTTCGTCTACGACAGGGCTTTGGCGCAAAGAGTGCTTAAGAGCGGCAAATACGACGTGATTCTGAGCGGCAAAAACCTTGCGGAAGTGCTGTCCTACTACGAAGAAAAATCGGCGGCGGATATGATTTACCCTGGTTATTCCTCGTGGAAAACGGGCGACGGCGTGCAAGGCGACGTCAAGGGCGACGCTCTCGACCTCACTATGGTTGCAACGAGACCTTTCAGCGGCGACGGCATAAAAATGCAAGACCTTGCGGTCGTAAAAGACGGCAAACTTTCGGCAATACACGGCAGCACCCCCTTCTGCCGCTATCTCGGAATCGAACCGACCGGCGCGTACGAAAAAGCAAAATGCGACAATCTCGGCAGCGTGTCATTCGAGGATATGAAGAAAAAGCCTTGCCTTTGGGTGGTTGCGTTTTCCGACTTCCAAATGGACACGTTCTCGGGTCACTTCGGCGGCGAAATCCGTCTTGCCTACCTCATCGAAGACGGCAAAGTCACCCCCGTTACGGGCGGCTCGATAAACGGCAACCTCATCGAGGCACAACAAAATATGACGTTCTCGACGGAAAGATTCTCGTCCGCAAACTACGAAGGTCCTTATGCGGTCAAGTTCACGGATATAGCGGTCGCAGGCACGGCGGACTAAAACTTTGAACCTGCATTACGCTATTACAGAAGTGTAATTCACTCAAACGATAAAAAATCCTTGCAAAATTTTTGCAAGGATTTTTTATGCAAAGACGCAAACGATTTATTTGCGGAAATTTTGTTTCAAATTAATACTGATTATATTTACTTATAACAAATAACAATTAAAAAAATCAAATAAAAATATCTCTGCCGACTTTACCGATCCGATGGCTTATCCGCACCGAAAGCGCAATGCTCTGCCTGCATAAAAGACAACGCTTGCGAGTGTTGCGCATTATTGCATGTATAAAACGGCAAGTATTGAATATCGATTGCTCTTGCATCCAAGAATCGGAATAATAAAAAAATTTGTCGAAAAATTATATCAAAACAATTGACATAGCCTTTGCAAATATATATAATCGATTTTGATAAACAAGTTTAGTTTTGCTAAACTTTTTGTTAAAAAATGCGAAACCTATTAAACTCTCGGTCGATTTTGCCTAAACTAAGCCGAAAGTTTAGCCGGCCTAAACGGAACGCACGCTTCGTGTACCGTTTTCGCTTTTGAGGGAACTTATGGAACTTGGCACGAAAATCAAAAGACTGAGGCTTCAAAACAACCTCACGCAAGAGGAACTCGCCGACAGATGCGAATTGACAAAAGGTTATATTTCGCAACTCGAAAACGAACTCACTTCACCCTCCATCACCACTTTGGAAGACATCCTCAACGCGCTCGGAACGACGTTTGCGGACTTCTTTAAGGACGAAAAGGAAGAAAAGGTCGTTTTCACAGAAGCAGAGTTTATCGAAAAGGTTGCGGACTCGTACAAAATCGAATGGCTTGTCCCCAATGCGCAAAAGAACGAGATGGAACCACTACGAGTGACCATAGAGCCGCACACGAATCTCGAAGAAGACGTGCCTCACGAGGGCGAGGAATTCGGATACGTCATATCGGGCAGAATATGGCTTCACATCGGACAGGCGGCGTACTGCGTGAAAAAGGGCGAAGTGTTTTACTTCACTTCCTCTAAGCCGCACCGTCTCGAAAATCGCACGAACGAAAAAGCGGTCGTATTGTGGGTTGCTTCCCCGCCGACATTTTGATTTAAGCAACTCTATCGCTTTGTGTAATATCAGGCGAAAAGAATAGATTCTTACGCTTGCATGCAAGCGCGCACGCATTGCGTGCGTATCAATATCGTAAATAAGAATTCAACTGCGGCAAACCGCATCATCGAGGACACAAATATGACAAACAAAACACCTGTTGACAACATCATCGAACTTCGCAACGTCTACAAAGAGTATGACGGCAAACAAGTGGTCAAAAACGCCAGCCTTACGATAAAGCGCGGCGAATTTGTCACGCTGCTCGGTCCGAGCGGTTGCGGCAAAACTACGACCCTTCGTATGATTGCCGGCTTCGAAATGCCCACGAGCGGAAAAATCATTTTCAACGGCAAGGACATCACGGACACACCGCCCCACCTTCGCCCCGTAAATACCGTATTCCAAAAATACGCGCTTTTCCCTCATTTGAATGTCTTTAACAACATCGCGTTCGGGCTTAAACTCAAAGTCATTCCAAACGGCACGAAAACCAACAAGAAAGGCGAAACAATCCAACTTTTCAGAAAGTACACCAAAGCGGAAATCAAAGAAAAAGTGAACAACGCTCTCAAAATGGTTGACCTCGAAGACTACGGACACAGAAACGTATCCTCGCTCAGCGGCGGTCAACAACAACGCGTCGCAATCGCACGCGCGCTTGTCAACGAACCCGAAGTGTTGCTTTTGGACGAACCTTTGGGCGCGCTCGACCTCAAAATGCGCAAGGATATGCAACTCGAACTTATGGATATGCACAAAAGACTGGGCATAACCTTCATTTACGTCACGCACGATCAGGAAGAAGCGCTCACGATGTCCGACAAAATCGTGGTTATGCGTCTTGGCGAAATTCAGCAAATCGCTTCACCCGAAAAGGTATACGACGAGCCTGCAAACGCGTTCGTTGCGGACTTTATCGGCGAAAGCACCATTCTTTCGGGAACCATGCTCGAAGACTTTAAGGTCGAGTTCTGCGACACCGTTTTCGAGTGCGTGGACAAAGGATTCAAACACAACGAACCCATCGACGTCATCATTCGTCCCGAAGACGTGAAAATCAAAAAGGTCGACGACAAGCGCACGATACTCACGGCAGAGGTTATCTCGTCCGTGTTCAAGGGCGACCATTATCAAATCACCCTGCTTGCCAACGGCAACGAAATCGTGGCGCACGACACCGACACTTACGACGTGGGCGAAACGGTTGGAATCTACATCAAGCCGTTTGACCTTCACATTATGCACAAGACCCGCATTATCAACGAAATCGACACCTATATCACGGGCGAAAACCTCGTCGAAATTTGCGGAACGGACTTCGAGTGCAAAACCGACCTTCCCGTCGAAACGCCCGTAAAGGTGTTCGTCGACTTCGACGACGTGGAAATCACCGACGACGAGGAAGACGGACAAATCGGCGCAACCGTGCTTTCGTCCATATACAAGGGCAGTTACTATCAAGCCATACTCTCGACGGACGATCACTATATCTTCTTTGCGGACACCGACGACGATTGGCTCAAAGGCGACCGCGTAGGCATCAAGATCGCGCCCGAAAAGATCGTCATCGAACAACGCAACGAAGATGAAACCGCCGTGGAAAACGTTGTCAAGGACGAAACCCTCACCAAAGAGGAACAAGAAGCAATCGAAGAGGCGCGCCTCACCGAACCCGAAAAATTCGACGCGGTTGAGGAAATCATAACCGAAGCCGAACAACAAGAAGACGAGCAATCGTGCAACGATAAAAAGGAGGATAAAGAGTGAAAAACACCTCTCGCAAAAAGTTCAGATTGACGAAAAAGGTGTTTTCGATTCCCTACATCCTTTTCCTACTGCTGTTCGTGGTAACGCCACTCGTGCTTATCCTCGTAAATGCGTTTCTCGACAGCGACAACAATCTGACTCTTGAAAACTTCAAGATATTCTTTACATCAAAATCAAGCCTTGTCGTGCTTGGCAATTCTCTGCTCGTTGGTGTAATAACGACGGCTTTGTGCCTTGTAATAGGCTATCCCGTCGCCTACTTCCTCTCAAAGATGCCGAGCGGACGCATACTCGTGCTTTTGTACGTCATTCCTATGGGCGTAAACTTCCTTATCCGCACGCTCGCGACAAAGGCAATCTTCATTGCTCTTGACATCGAACTGGGTATGGGAACGGTGCTTTTCGGTATGGTGTACAACTATCTTCCGTTTATGATACTTCCCTTGCACACCACCATTTCGGGCATAGACAAGAGTTATATCGAAGCAGCGCAAGACTTGGGCGCGGACAAAGCGACCGTCTTTTTGAAAACCACGCTTCCTCTCTCTATGAGCGGCATATTCAGCGGAATCACGATGGTGTTTATCCCCACGATTTCGACGTACGCAATCTCGCAACTGCTCTCGAACGGAAAGATATTCCTTTTCGGCGATTCGATACAACTGAGTTTCGAGCAAGGTATGTACGGCGTCGGCTCGATAATGAGCATCGTTATGCTTATATTCGTGCTTATATCCAACTTTGTTATGAACAAATTCAATCGCAACAGCAACGCTGTGAGGAGGTCACTATGGTAAAAGAAAAAATTATAGGCTTTTTTGAAAAGTTCTATCTTTTGATTATCCTCGCAATATTGTATGCGCCGATAATTCTTCTCTTCATATACTCGTTTTCCAACAGTTCAAACTTCAATTTCGACAACGGATTCAGTTTCGAAGCATACGTTTTGATATTCAAATCCGACAAATCGCCGGATCTGTGGAGTGCAATAGCAAATACGTTTATCATCGCGAGCATATCTTCCGTCGTAGCAACGATTATGGGCACGTTCGCCGCTATAGGCATCTTCAACCTCGGCAAGCGCGCAAGACGTATCGTGGAAAACGTCAACCAGTTCCCCATCATCAACAGCGAAATCGTTATGGCGGTTTCAATGATGGTGTTCTTCATCACGTTCGCTTTCCCCGAAGGATATTTGCGCCTCATCATTGCGCACATAGCGTTCTGCACCCCCTACGTCGTTTTGAGCGTGCTTCCAAAACTCGAATCTATGGACCCCAACATTTACGAAGCGGCTCTCGACCTCGGCGCAAATCCGTTCAAGGCTCTGGTCAAAGTTATGATTCCCATCATAACCCCCGGTATCGTCAGCGGATTCGTTATGGCATTCATAATGTCTATGGACGACTTCATCATCACCCAGATCAACAAGGGCGCGGCAACAGGCATCAACACATTGTCCACCTATATTTATTCGGACGCGCGCGTGCAAGGTCTCGAACCTTTCTGGTATGCGATATTCTCGATTATATTCGTAATCGTTCTTGCCGTCGTGCTTTCGATAAACCTCGTCAAGATCTCGCGCGAGAAGAAAAAGAACAAGGAGGCGAACGTATGAAAAAACGCATTTCAACTTTGATTGTACTCGTCCTCGTTTTGAGTGCGATTCTGCTTCCCGTCCTCACCGCTTGCAACAACGGCACGAAGGGCGAAAGCGGCGGCGACAGACTCGTCATCTACAACTGGGAAGACTATATCGACGCGGAAATCGACGAGGAAACGGGCAAGACTTTGCTCGACGAATTTGCCGACTACTACAAAGAAAAAACGGGGCGCGCGCTTTCCATCACTTACACCACTTTCGACACCAACGAAACGATGATGACCAAGGTGCTCAAAGGCGACGCAAACGTCGATTTGATTTGCCCGAGCGAATACGCAATCGAAAAACTGCTCACCGCAAACTGCCTTCTCAATCACAACGACATAAAAGCGGAAATTCAGGACGATTTGACCAAATACGACATTTCACTTGACAATATGAGCAGTTTAAGGTCGGGTTGGGGCAACATCGACCCCGAAGTTATGGACAAAATCGAGAGTATGTTCGGCGACGTCAAATCGCAAGACGGCGCTATCCACGATATGACCGAATATATGGTTCCCTATATGTACGGCACGCTCGGCATACTCTACAACACGTCCGTCGTCAGCCTCGAAGAACTCGAACAATACGGCTGGGGCGTGCTTTGGAACGTGCAGAAAAACGAGAAACTCGAAAACAAAATCCTTATGAAAGACAGCGTGCGCGATACCTACGCCGCCGCAATCTTTTATATGTACGAATACAACCTTCTTCCCGAAAAATATAAATCCTATTCCGTGCAAGAACTCATCAACTGCACCGACGACGAAATGGTTGCGGCAGCGGAAAAAGTGCTTACCGAGCAACGCGAACATATATCGGGATACGAAGTCGACTTCGGCAAGGACGATATGATAAACGAAATCGTTTACGCCGACTTTGCGTGGAGCGGCGACGCGCTCTGGGCAATCGAAGAAGGCGACTACGACGAGGAAACGGACACCTATCAACTCGGCTACTACGTCCCCGACATCGCAAGCAACATTTGGTACGACGGCTGGTGTATTCCAACTTCCGTCAACAACAAACTCGCCGCAATGATGTTTATCGACTATATGTGCAATCCTATGAGTTCGGTGCGCAACTCGGTTGCAATCGGCTACACTTCGGCAACCGACAAGGCGTTGCTTCAAGCCGACGAGGACGTTTGCGCATACCTCGAAGATTGCGAATACGATGTCGAAGAATACTTTGCCGACGAGGGTCGCTACCCTGTCATCAACGAAACTTTGGGCGTTATGCGCGACTTCGGAAAGCGTAACGACGTCGTGGTCAATATGTGGCAAAGAGCAAAATCGGGCGAAGGCGTGGATGTAAACCTTTGGTACGTCATTTTGGCGATAGTCGGCGTAATCGCGGTTGTCGTCGGCGTGTACTTCATTGTGCAAGCAATTAAACTCAGACCGATTAAAACTAAAAAAATTAATAATTAATAATTAATAATTAATAATTTCGGGCGGGGTTTCACCCCACACCCAAAAACATATTAATCACTATAAAAACACATAATTCCCCGAAAATCTTGACATCGAGATTTTCGGGGAATATTTTAATAATAACAACCGAGAGAGAATATAAAACTATGAAATTCATTCGCAAACTGCTTATAAAGGATTATCAAGATACGAAAAACCCGAAAGTGCGCTTTCGTTACGGGCTTGTCGCAGGCGTGTTCGGCATAATATCAAACGCTTTGCTTTGCGTATTCAAACTTATCGTAGGTATCGTCGGCAACAGCATAACAATCGTTGCGGACGCAATAAACAACTTGTCGGACGCGGGAAGCAGCGTCGTTACGCTCGTCGGATTCAAACTTTCCGCCACACCGCCCGACAAGGATCACCCGTTCGGTCACGCAAGGTACGAATACGTAACCTCTCTGCTCGTGTCGGTCACGGTGCTTTTTATCGGCATACTGCTTTTGAAATCGTCAATCGAAAAGTGTATCACGCCCGAAGCAGTGAGCGTAAGCGTGTACACGTACGTCGTGTTGGGCGCGGCAATCGCAATGAAACTCGTGCAAATGCTCATATATCTTGACTTCTCGAAGGCGATAAACAGCGGCGCACTCAAAGCCTCTGCGGCGGACAGCAGAAACGACGTGCTCGCAACCGTCGCCGTCTTAATATCAACGATTGTCATCGACGTTGCGGGCGACAAAATCAGCCCCAAAGTGAGCGTGGACGGCATAATGGGTATCGCGGTGTCGGCGTTTATCATCGTGTCGAGCATACTTCTAATCAAGGAATCCATATCCCCTATTCTCGGCGAAAAGCCGCCAAAGGAACTCGTTGACAAAATCACGGCTAAAATACTTTCCTACGACGGCGTTATAGGCGTTCACGACCTCGTCGTGCACAGTTACGGCGAGAACCATTGCTTCGTCGTTGCGCACGTCGAAGTGCCGCAGGACGTGGAAATAACCAAGAGCCACGACGCCATAGACAACATCGAACACGACTTTTGGAACGAAATGCACGTGAGAATCACCATACATATGGACCCCGTTGACACCAAAAACGAGAAACTTGCCGAACTCAAACTTCGCGCGCAAAACGCGCTTGCCAACCTCGACGAAGGACTCTCTTTGCACGATTTTCGAATCGTCAGCGGACAAACGCACACGAATATGCTTTTCGACGTCGTAATCCCCTACGACAGCAAACTTTCTCTCGGCGATGTGAAAAACGCTATGAAACGAGAATTTGCAAACGACCCCGTCAAATACTTTTTCGTCATCGACGTTGACAGAAAAATGTCGTGACGCTTGCATAGTGCCGTCAAAAATGCTAATATAGCGGTGACAAAATACAGTTTCAACAGATTGCACGGCGCAATCGAACAATCGAGGTAAAAATGATAACAAGTGCACAACGCGCAAAACTTCGCAGTATGGCGCAAACGATAAATCCAATCTTCCAAATCGGCAAAAACGGAGTGGGCGACAACCAAGTCAAGGACATTTGTCTTGCGCTCGAACTTCACGAACTTGTCAAAATATCCGTCCTTCGCAACGCAGAGGCAAACACCAAAGACGTTTTGGACGAGGTATGCCAAAAGACTGGTGCAGAACCCGTAACGGCAATCGGCAACAAAATCGTAATATACAAGCGCAGCACCCGCGACGACGTGGAACATATACAAATTTAATTAATAATTAATAATAATAATTTTGGGTGGGCTCTGCCCACACCCGAAGAGTAGATTTTTTCTTATGGATTACGAAAAAACTCGCCTCACCCCTATTGACGAAGTAAAGGGTGCAGAGCCGAAAAATGAAGCCGAAAAGGCGGCGCGTGAAGAACTAAAACGCCACCGCAACGAAACTCAAAGATACAAACAAAAGTACTTTGAGTATTACGACGATGTCAAAATCAATCATCGTGAAGACTGGTAATCCCCTCTCGTAAGAATCCATCAAAAAACGCACCCGACGGTGCGTTTTTCTTTGTTATTCGACTAATTTGTTCATTATCTTATGCGTTTTTCCGTTTGCGGTGCAATCACTCGGTGACGTTTTCGCTGTCCGTTTCAACGGCGGCAAGCGCGTCGTCGGTTGCTTCCCGCTCGGATTCGAGAACTTCCGTAGCGTGTTCTTCATCGCAATCTACGAGCGACTGAGGCAAATTCGGCTCGCGGATATACACTTCTTCGGGAAGGTGCTTTTTCCACTTTATCGTGAAGAAGAACGCCGCCGAAAGGATTGTTCCGACCGCCCAACCGATAGGCCAAGACCACCATATACCCGTCGCTCCCATAGGTTTGTACAAGAATGCGGATATAACTACGCGAAGAATGAGGTCGGTAAAGGTGGTTATCATAAATCTTCCCATCTTTCCGCCGCCGCGAAGCACGCCGTCGGCAATGATTTTGACCGCGACCATAAAGTAGAACGGCGACACGATACGCAAGAATTGCAAGCCGACTTGTATGGATTCGCTTCCGCCGTCTTCGAGGAATATGAGAAGAAGCGGTTTGCCTGCGAGCATATAAAGAAGCACGATAGGCACGCACAGTATCCAAACGAAAATCAGACCCGACATAAACCCGGGGCGAATACGCTCGGGCTTGTTTGCGCCGAGATTCTGGCTCGTGTAGTTTGAAATACCGTTGCCGAGCGTGGTGAACGACGTTACTACGAGGTTGTTGAGTTTTATGCTTGCCGAGTAGCCTGCCATAACCACCGTGCCGAGAAAGTTGACCATACTTTGAATGATGATGTTGCCCACCGAAATGAAACTTTGTTGGAAGATACTCGGAACGGCAATCACCGCCGTATCGCGCAAAATACGCCAAGAAAAGACTTTGATTTTGCCTTCGGTTTTGACCTTTTTGAGTTGAACCAAAACGAACGCGACGGCAAGAACGCAACTTACGCCCTGACAAAGGAACGTCGCCCACGCAACGCCCGCAACGCCCATTTTGAAAGTCGCGACGAACAGTATGTCCATACCGATATTCGCAAGCGACGAACAGGCGAGGAATATAAACGGCGTGCGGCTGTCCCCCATTGCCGAGAAAATGCCCGTTGCGATGTTGTAAAAGAACACGAACGGCAAGCCCCAAACGTAGATGTCGAGATAAAGTTTGGAATCCGCCATAACGATGCTCGGCGTGCGGATAAGTTTCAAAAGAGCCTCGCTGAGCGTAAGCCCGAGAATCATAAGAATCGCGCACAGAACCCCGCCCGCAATCCAAGTGGTAAACACGGCGGTTTTCATATCGTTGAACTTTCTTGCGCCGAAAAACTTTGAAACGATAACCGAGCAACCGATGTTGCAACCGAAAGCAAAAGCAATGAAGATGAGTGTTATTTCGTAACTGTTGCCGACTGCGGCGAGCGCGTTGTCGCCGATAAATTTTCCCGCTACGAAACTGTCGGCGAGATTGTAAAGTTGTTGAAAAATGATGCTGCCGAAAAGGGGCAGGCAAAACTTCCAAATCACGCTCATAGGTTTGCCGACGGTCAAATCTTTTTGCATACGATGCCTTCTTTTACATTAACTTTATTGCGCCCATATTTTAGAATTTGTTTTTCGTAAAGTCAAATAAATATAATATAAAAAATAATGTCGATACAATATATCGAATTTGCATAGTTTTTTTCGTTTTCGTCTTCTCGATTCCGCGCTTTGCAAACTCAAAACAAAATCCGCCGACAAATCGCTTTGTCGACGGATTTCGTGTTTTATCCTTTACAAACGGTATTGTAAACTGCGTTTTGTTACAACAAGATACAAATTACGCCGCCTTTTCCCTCGTTGACGATACGTCCCAAAGTTTTGCGAAGTTTCTGCTCTGCGTCGGTGGGTACGGTTTGCAATTTGTTGTTGATTCCGTCTGCGACGAGCGTCGAGAGCGACCTTCCGAAAATGTTGGTGTTCATAATCGCTTGCTTGTCGCTTTCAAAGTCTTGAAGCATACCCTCGACCATATCTTTGCTTTGTTGCTCGCTTCCGATAATGGGGCTGACTTCGGTTTCGACGTCCACTTTCATTATGTGAAGGGACGGTGCTTTTGCCGAGAGTTTCACGCCGTATTGCTGACCTTGTCGCAAGATTTCGGGTTCTTTGAGTTCGATTTCGTCGAGAGTGGGCGCAACGATTCCGTAGCCGAGCGTTTCCACCTGTTCCATTGCGGATTGAATTTTTTGTATCTTTTCTCTGTCTTTGCAAAGCGTTTTGAGTTCGCAAAGCAAGTCGAAATCGTCCTTGACGTCTATGCCGCATTGCTCGCTCGCAACCTTAAAGAACACGTCGTCGCCCGTTGCCATCTTCACTTGCACTCTGCCCTTTCCTGCGTCGAGGCTGATTGCGGACGGTTGTTTCCAGAACTCCGCATTCTCGAAGTACGCGTCGATTTTGTCGTAGTCGCGCATCTTGTCGATGTCGTCGAGCATATTTTTCACTCTGTCCACGATTTCGCGCACGACGTCGCAATCCATAGGCAAAGCCTGCACCCAGCGCGGCAAATCGAAGTCTATGGTTTTGACGGAAAATTCAAGCAATATCGTTTCGAGAATCTCGCTGATGTCGTTCTCGTCGAGGGTCAACGCGTTTTTGACGATAACGGGCGCGTCGTACTTCTTTTCGAGTTCGTCTTTGAGGTCAAGCGCGCTTTGAGCGTTGACGTCGGCAACGTTGAGGACGATGACGAACGGCTTTTTGCACTCTTTGAGTTCGGATATGACTCTTTCCTCTGCCTTGACGTAGTCTTGCCTCGATATCGAGCCGAAACTACCGTCCGTGGTGACTGCAAGCGCAATCGTGCTATGCTCTTTTATAACCTTTTGCGTGCCGATTTCGGCGGCTTTTGAAAAAGGCATATCTTCGCTCGACCACGGCGTGGAAACCATACGTTCTTTGCCGTCTTCTTCCGCGCCGAGCGCGCCGTCCACGAGATAACCCACGCAATCTATAAGGCGCATATTGACGGCGATATTCTCGCCCACGGACACTCTGACCGCCTCGTTTGGAACGAATCTCGGTTGCGTGGTCATAATGGTTTTGCCGTCAGCGGACTGCGGAATTTCGTCGATTGCGCGCGAGCGTTCGTCGGGATTTGCGATGCCGTCGATGACGAATTGTTGCATCACTTGTTTGATAAGCGTAGACTTGCCGGTACGCACGGGGCCTACGACACCGACGTAAATATCGCCGCCGGTTCGTGAGGCAATATCGCGATAAAGGTCAAATTTATCCATAAACTCCTCCGATTCTGTTTGCTAAACTCTATGAATAATCCTCATTGAATATGCAAAAAAAGTTCTGACGATTTTAATAATCTCAAAAAAATCGCCAAAGTTTTCTCTACTCGTCTTATCTGAAATATCGTCAAAAAAACGATTGACAACTTTGTGCTGGCGATGATAATATGATTCTATCAAAAACGGAAATCGATTTTTGAAATCTTTCAGGAGTGGCAATCGTTATGAAGAAACATTTTGAATTCGGAATGCGAATGTTAACGTCTCGGGCATTTATGCACGGGCATTTTTCCGATTGCTCTTCGGAAAAATAAGCCTTAATGCAAAATTTTGCCCGGGACTTTTTCGTTAAGTTCCGGGCTTTTATTAATTACGGGAGAGTTTATAATGATCGAACTTATAAACCTCGGCAAAGTCTATCCTTCAAAATCGGGTGACTTTACCGCACTACACAACATAAACCTAAAAATAGACGACGGCGATATTTTCGGAATAATCGGCTTGTCCGGCGCGGGGAAAAGCACTCTCGTCAGATGCATAAATCTGCTTGAAAAGCCGACTTGCGGCAGTGTTATTATAGACGGCGAGGATCTCGTCGGCGCCAACAAAAAGAGGCTGAGAACCATACGCAGAAAAGTTTCGATGATTTTTCAGCAATTCAACCTTCTTCAGCAAAGAAACGTGTTGAAAAACGTGGAACTTGCCGGCGAAATAAGCGGCGACGAAAACAGAAAACAAAAGGCAATCAGGCTTTTGGAAACGGTCGGACTCGGCGACAAACTCAAAGCGTATCCCTCGGAACTTTCCGGAGGGCAACAACAACGAGTTGCGATAGCGCGCGCACTTATGACAGATCCGAAAGTGCTTTTGTGCGACGAAGCTACTTCCGCACTCGACCCCGAAACCACAAAGTCTATTCTCGAACTTCTGAAAGAACTCAACAAATCGCTCAATCTTACGATTGTGATAATATCTCACCAGATGTCCGTGATAGAAGCAATTTGCAACAAAGTAGCGATAATAGACAAATCGGAAATCGTTACGCAAGGAGATTTGCAAGACGTGTTCCTTTCCCCAAAAGAACCGATTGCAAAAAAACTTATCTACTCGGGCAAAATAAACGCCGGCATAAAAGGTGAAAAACTCGTAAAACTGATGTTCGACGGCACCACAGACAAGCCCATAATAACCAACATCATACAAGAGTGCAATATTTTGCTTTCCGTGTTCTACGCCGAAACGAAAGCAATCAACGGCAAGACATACGGGCAGATTATTTTCAGACTTCCCTATTATGACGAAGACATAAAAAAACTCTGCGATTATCTTGACAAAAAAGGGATTCCATTCGAGGAGGTTGAAAGCGATGACTTTTGCTGAAATAATGACCATGACGGGCGAAACGCTTGCAATGACATTGCTGTCCACATTGTTTGCCTATATTCTCGGACTTCCTTGCGGCATACTTTTGAACGCAACGAGCAAACACGGATTGAAGCCCTGCAGGTGGTTGAATTTTACGTTAGGACTTGCAGTAAACATTCTGCGTTCGGTGCCTTGCCTTATCGTCATCGTGCTTTGCATACCATGGACGAGAGCATGGTTTGGAAAAGGCACGGGGGAATGGTTTACTATAATAATTCCTATGACCGTATGCGCATTCGGATTTGTTGCGAGAATGGTTGAGCAATCGCTTGCCGAAGTGCCTGCAGGCGAAATAGAAGCGGTCAAATCGCTCGGCGCAACGGATTTTCAACTCATAACCAAAGTTATTTTGCCCGAAGCAAAAGTTTCGCTTATCACCGGCGTTGCCGTGGTTGCGGTGAGCATTTTGGGATACACGTCGTTTGCATATAACATCGGCGCAGGAGGGCTTATTTCCGGCGTCTATACGTTCTACACGAGGAACACCGGGGATTATCTCTCTTCCCCTTCGTTCTGGGTGCTTATTGTCATTGTGGTTATAATAGTCCAAATCATTCAGGAAGCAGGACTTAAAATAGCAAAATTATTAGATAAAAGGAGATTATTGAAATGAATAAGAAAAAGATTTTGAAAAGCATTTGCACCGTCTTCATTCTGGCGGCAACCGTATTGACGGTTTGCTTTGCCGGCGGTTGTTCGAACAATTCCGCAAAGGAAATAAGCGTTTGCGCATCCGACGTGCCTCATGCGGAAGTTCTTAACGGCGTCGTCAAGAGTGAACTCGCAAAAAAAGGTTACACCTTAAAAGTCACTGTTCTCGACTGGACGATGCAAAACGATGCGGTTGCAAACGGCGACTATGACGCAAATTACTTCCAACACATACCTTATCTCAACGCATACACCGGAAAAACAAAACTTTTCGCCACTTGCAAAGTACACTACGAACCGTTGGGAATTTACTACGGAAAAGCAGCGGTAGGCACTGCCGTTACCGCAGGCAAAACATTTGAAATATGCGACGATGTTTCCAATGCGATAAGAGCATTTCAATTGCTTGAACAAAAAGGCGTGATAAGCAGAGAAACCGAAGGCGACAACTTCCCCGTGAACGCTGCGGGCGACAACCTTAACATCGGCAAAGCAGCCAAAACTTGGACGAGCAAAGACAAATCCGTCACCGTTACTCTCGTAGCCGAAAATTTGCTTGTTTCTTCTATGAGCGACTATGATTTCGCACTTCTTCCCTGCAACACCGCATATACGGGAAAAATTTCGTCCGACAGACGTGCCGCGGTAGAAGACGATCCGGCGCAGGTTTCGGGCAAGGCAAACGTTATTGCGGCAAGACTTGACGATTATAAAAACAATGCAGAATACAAAGCGAAAATCGACGCACTCACCGACGTAATGCTTTCAAAAGAAGTGGCGGATTACTTCAAGACCAAGTATCTCGGTGCAATGACCTGCGATTCTACCACTCAAAAAGATTTAAGAGGCAATATTGCATAAACATATCCAATATTAAAATATAAAAACTCGTCGCAACAAAACGATGCGGCGAGTTTTTATTTTAGTTTTCTATTAATCTCTAAGTCTATTCTTCGTTAGATCTACAAGCAAAATCGATTTTCGTTTGAAAAACCGCTCGCAATTATAGATTGCCGATTTATTATTCATTAAAAAAAGCGTCGTCAGTAGCAATTTTCAAACTCTCTTCAATAAGCGCAATCTTTATCGAACTTATAAGCACGTCGATTGCAAAATCCATTTCTTCAAGCGAGGGTACGCTCGGCGCGATACGAATGTTCGAGTCGTTGTCGTCTATTCTGTACGGGAACGTCGAACCTGCCGCCGTAAACTTTACGCCCGCCTCGTTTGCAAGTTCCACGACGCGCTTTGCAGCGCCCTGAACGTCGAGGGAAATGAAATAGCCCCCTCTCGGCGTTGACCACGTCACGTTTTGGTCGTCGGGGAACGCTTCTTCCATTCTCACTCTGAAAAGGTCGAACTTCGGACGAAGAATCGCCGCGTGTTGCGCCATAATCTTCTTTATGTTGTCGACGTTTTTCAAAAACTCGACGTGCAGAATCTGATTGACCTTGTTGGGATTGATTCTCTTGAAAGAAAGACGTTTGAGCATATCTTTCACGTTGTTTTGAGAGGAAGCAAACACTGCTACGCCGCTGCCGGCAAACGTGATTTTTGCGGTGGAAGCGAAGCAGTATATCATATCGAGCGTGCCTGCTTTTCTTGCAACGTCGAAGATGTTTTTGAGTTTGTCGTCGGTGTCGTAGAGCGAGTGTACGCAATATGCGTTATCCCAGAAAACGCGAAAATCTTTCGCTTTTGGCTTGAGGTTCGCCATACGCTCGACCACTTTGTCCGAGAACACGATACCCGTCGGATTCGAGTATTTCGGCACGCACCAAATGCCCTTTACGCTCTCGTCGTCGCGCACGAGTTGCTCGACGAGGTCCATATCCGGACCGTCCGAAAGCATAGGCACGGTTATCATATCTATGCCGAAGTTTTCGCAAATGGCGAAATGTCTGTCGTAACCGGGCGCAGGGCAAATGAATTTGACTTTTTCGAGTTTGTTCCAAGGCGTAGACCCCAAAACGCCGAATTGCATTGCAAACTGCACCACGTTGTACATAATGTCGAGCGACGAGCCGTCAAGGGCGATAACTTCGTCCGCTTTCACGCCCAAAAGTTCGCCGAAAAGTTCTCTTGCCTGCTTTACGCCTGCGGGTTCGCCGTAGTTTCTCGCGTCCACGCCGCTCATAAAAAAGTCGCATTTTGCGGCATTTTCGAGCATAGGCATAGCGATGTCGAGTTGCTCTTTTGAAGGCTTGCCTCTCGTCATATCCACGCTTCTGTCGGCTTTTTGCAGTTTTTTGTAGGCTTTTTGCTCTTGTTTAAGCAGTTTTTCGAGTTCGTCTGCGGGCAATGAATTGTAATCCATAATAAACCTCTACACTTGTACACTATACGTCGCGCGCGCTCAAAGAGTACCACAAGCAGCGCACGCTTTTCCGCGTCTTTTTATCACGCGTAAGAATATATCACCGAATCGCCTATTCGGCAATCGTTTTCGAGCAGTTTTTCGACGTTAATTTTCTTTAATTAAACGCACGGAAAAATCGCAATTCGTCGCCGTTATTTGTCGCTTTCGCCGTTGGCTCTGACGAGCAAGCGGATAGGCGTTCCAGAAAAGTCGAAACTCTTGCGCAACGCGTTTTCGAGATAGCGTTTGTAACTGAAGTGCATAATCGTGGGGTCGTTGACTTTAAGCACGAAAGTCGGCGGCGCGACGGACACTTGCGTGACGTAGAAAATTTTGAGTTTTTTGCCGAGATAGGACGGCGGCTCGCTTATGCGGATAGCGTCGCCCACGACTTCGTTGAGAAGTCCCGTCGGGATACGCTTTCTCGAATTTGCCACGACCTCTTTGCAAAGCGGGAGCAGATTGTCGAGTCGCTTGCCGCTGAGCGCGGATATATACACGGATTTGAAATAATCCATAAACTTCAAATCTTCTTTTAGTTTCTTTTCGAATTCGTAAATGGTGTGCGTGTTTTTGTCCACCAAATCCCACTTGTTCATAACGATGACGGACGGTTTGCCTTCCTCGTGAACGAAGCCTGCGATTTTGACGTCCTGCTCGGTGAGACCTTCGGTTGCGTCGCACACGACGAGCACCACGTCCGCCCTGCGCACGGCGAGCAAACTTCTCATAACCGAGTATCTTTCAAGGTCCTCGTTTACGACTTTTTTCTTGCGCATACCTGCCGTGTCGATGATGAGGTACTTGTCCTCGCCCACGTCGAGTTCGGTGTCGATTGCGTCGCGCGTCGTGCCCGCAATGTCGCTGACGATACATCTATCGTATCCCAAAAGTCTGTTGGTGATCGAACTCTTGCCCGCGTTCGGCTTTCCTACGATTGCGATTTTTATACGTTCCGGGTCTTCGTCCGCCATATGCTCGGGTATAACTTCGAGGATTGCGTCGAGCAAATCGCCGAGTCCCTTGCCCTGCTCTGCGCTGACGGCGTGAGGCTCGCCGAATCCGAGCGCATAAAAGTCGTATACGTTGCTTAAATCGTTGTTGTCGATTTTGTTTACCGCAAGAATTACGGGAAGTTTGGATTTCCTCAAAAACGAACACACGAGATTGTCGTCCGTCGTAAGTCCGGTTTTTCCGTCAACGACGTACAAAATCGCATTTGCCGTATCGACAGCGATTTCCACTTGCGTGCGGATATGTCCCCACATTTCGTCGTCGCTTTTAAGTTCGAGACCGCCCGTATCTATGAGCGTAAACGATCTGCCGCACCACTCGCAATCCGCATAAATTCTGTCGCGAGTTACGCCGGGCATGTTTTCGACGATAGCGATTCTGTCGCCTACCAGTCTGTTGAAAAGCGTCGATTTTCCGACGTTTGGTCTTCCTACGATTGCCACCAAAGGTTTCATATTATTTCACCGTTTCCGTATTTTATCTATTATTTTCGACGTATTAAACGCCGTTTTTATCGGTTTTGCGAACTTTTGCCGCAAAACCGGTTTTATCGTTTTTCTTTATTTGTTTTCAAAGTGTTCGACGATTTTTTGCGCCGTGTCGCTGCCGCTGTGCGATACGACGATAATCGGCGCGCCGAGTGCGGCTTCCACTTCTTCGACGGTTTTGTTGTCGAGGAAAGTGTCGGTAAATTCGCGAAGCATATTGTCGGGAATCACGAATGCGTCCGACTTTACGCCGCCCACTTGGTCGATTATATCGCCCGCAGTCACAAGCCCCGCAACCGTCACACTCTTGCCGAAAAAGTTGTTTACGATTGCGTGCACTTCCGCTTTCAGACCGAGTTTTGCTTCGAGTTTCTTTGCGTACTCTTTGAGTATGGGCGCAAACGATACGCCCGTTATGAGGTCTATTTTTTTGCCGAGATTCATAGTCGGCACTTCCGAAAGGCTGTACTCGAAATTGTCTTTCCAGTCGGCGATAAGTCCCACGCCGTTTTCGATTTGGTCGAACGCGCCGTAGTATGAACTGCTCGGAACGTCTATGTTCGCCTTGACGTAATACTCGTCGCTGCACCAACAAAAATTGCCGCCGTATTCGGCGTTCAATCCCTCGACGAGTTTTATGGTGTCTCTCGCATTCTGCTCGTCAACGGCTTTGAGTTTGGCAAGCGTTTCTCTATGCCCCGTCATACCCACGGGCACGACCGCAACCGTTTCCACGCCCTCGACCGAGTGCAATCCTCGTATGCTGTCTTCAAGCACTTTGCCGTCGTTCACGTCGGGAACGACAACGAGTTGCGTGTGCATTTTTATGCCGTTTGCGCCGAGTCTGCGCATTTGGTCGGGCAACTTTCTCGTGTTTGGATTTTTGAGAATATACGTCCTTATATCGTCGTCCCACGCGTGTACGGAAATGTAAAGCGGACTGAGTTTCAAGCGAATCACTCTTTCAATTTCTTCTTCCGTGACGTTGGTCATAGTGACGTACGAGCCGCACATAAAACTGTAGCGGTAGTCGTCGTCCTTGACGTAAAGGCTTGGGCGCATATTTTTGGGAAGTTGGTCGACGAAACAAAAAATGCACTTGTTTTTGCACACGACGGGTTTCATATCGATTGCAAATTCGAGTCCGAGCGACTGCCCTTCTTTTTTGTGGACTTTTACGGTATGCTCTTTTCCGTCGCGCAAAATATCCACCGAAAATTTCTTTTCGTTGTCGTAGAAAAGGTAATCGAGTTCGTCGACCATTTTGTAGCCGCCGATACGCAGCACGTCGTCGCCGAGCCTGAATCCTTGTTTTTTTGCAATGTCGTTGAGTTTGGTTATCTTTGGCATATCGAATCCTGTTTTCCGTTTATATCTATGCTGCGTTCTTCCTCTACGCGCAAGAACTATAACTTTAATTTAAGTTTCCCCCTTCCTCACGTGTTTGGACTTCGGCGTTTGCGAGGCAATCCGCCTCGTTCGCTTTGGCTACAACACATTCACCGAATGTATTGTTTGACGCGTCGCGCCCAACCGCCGTTCAAATTTACCGCTTGCGCACGCAGTGCGCTTCACCAAGCAGATAATTTGGCGAAACTGCGGCGTGAGTTTTTATCCCTGCTTGAACCGATAGCGCAAATTCTCTGCGCGGTTAGCAGAGCAATAAATCGAGCGAGGCTCTCGGCAATGCGCACACCTGCGTGTTGTCGTTGCCTCGGCGACGATTTTTGCTCAAACGGCAATGTAGGCGGTTAAGAAATTAGCAATATTTTCGAGCGAACTCATTTCCACCCATTTTTTGCCGTTCGAGGCGATTTTCTCGCCGACGTCCGACTGCAAGAGTCTGTACAAAAGTCCCACTATGTCGAGGTCGTTTTTGGCGACGAGGCAAAGTTCGTGCGAGGCGAGATAGGATATGTCCGCTTGCTCGTGCTCGCCGCTCTTTGCAATTATGCTCGGCACGCCGAGTTTGAAGCATTTGTAGAGCGTTGCGGGGTCGTACTGCGTGATTGCCACGTCGCATACGGGCAGACAATCGTCCGCTTGCTCGCCGTTTTGCAAAAACAAGACTTTGGTTTCGGGTGCTTTCACCGCCATAGACGACAAAGTTTGAAGCATATGCTCGTCTTTGACGTACACGGCAAGATTTGCGATTTCGCCTTGGTCGAGAAGAAGCGAGAACACGTTTTCGAGTTGCTTCTTTTCTTGCACGTTGACGTAAACGGTTTTGACTTTCGGAAGCCCCGCCTCTTGCTTTTTGAGTATGATTTCTTCCCTCGTTTTGGGCACTGCCTCGTAAGGAAGTCCCATAACCATAACGTCCTTCGATTTTATGCCTTGTCGCACCAAATCGGCTTTTACGTCCGCGTTTTCGACGATAAACACGTTGGTTGCGTCATCGTGTACGCGTTTTGGAAGCGTGAAGGATTGAAGCATATATATGATTTGCGTGCCAAAATGCGCTCTGCGTTTTGCCTCGACGGCGCAATGATGAGCGTACGGCGTAACGCACAAAATGTACTCGGGGTGAAAACGCTTTATGAGGTTGTTTATGCGGTTGACGCGCTTTGACAAACTTTTGAGTTTGAATATATCGCGGATAACGCCTTTGTCCTTTTTTTCGAGCAGATACTGATACTCGCTTCCGCTGTCCATAAGTCTGTCGAGAGCGGAAAGTTTTGTTGCCGAACCGTACTTGTCGTCGCTTATGACCACGACGTTATGCGTGCCGATTTTGCGTATTGCTTCCGCGATTTTTTGCGATATGCCGTCGCTTTCGTCGCGTGAAGTGAGTATCAAAATAATGCGTTTTCTATACATTTTTGCACCTTCTTTTTTCTAAAACAACGCCGTTTTTGCACGTTTTTTGAAAATTCGTTTGCCGATTTTTTACTTTGGTTTTTCGTTGCGCTTGACCGTCAGTCCTCGACGATGACGGGAATGATTATGGGGAATTGCCTGTCCTTGTAGAACAACTTTCTCACCGCTTTTTTGACCATTCTCGCAATCTCGTTTACGTCCGCTTTGTCGAAGTCCGCGCCGTTTATCGTGTCCACGGTTGCGCTCTTTATGGAATTTACCACGTCGTCGGTGAGGTTGAATCCTCTTGCCACGATGTCCACGTCGCCAACGACCTTGCCTTGGTCGGTATCGACGGCGCAAAGCACCACGAGCATACCGTATTCGGCAAGCGATTTTCTGTCGTTTACGACGGATTTGCCGTCTTCGAGAACTACGCCGTCAACGTAGGCGTTGCCCGCCGTGACGTTAGAGTGTTGCTTTATCCCCTTGTGATTCACGCCGTAGCACTCGCCGATGTTGGGAATGACGATATTCTTTGACGGTACGCCCAACGTTTTTGCGATTTCGGCGTGCTTGAACTGATGACGATATTCCCCGTGTACGGGCATAAAGTACTCGGGTTGCACGAGGGTGAGCATAAGTTTGAGTTCTTCCTCGTAAGCGTGACCCGAAACGTGAATGTCGTTCATTGCGTCGTATATGACGTTTGCGCCCTTTCTGAAAAGGTCGTTTATGACGTCGTACACGGATTTTTCGTTGCCGGGGATAGGCGACGATGACAAGACGACGAGGTCTTGCGGTCCGATGTTAATCTTGTTGAACTCGCCTTTCGAGAGTTTGTTGAGAGCGGAAAGCGGTTCGCCTTGCGAGCCCGTTGCCAAAATAACCGTTTCGCTCGGAAGCAGTTTGCCAACGCTGTCCGCAATTACGCCCTTTGGAACTTGCAACTCGCCGCAAGCGGACGCAACGTCGACCATACCTTTCATACTTCTGCCCGCAAGCACGACTTTCCTGTGATACTTGTGAGCGAGAGTAAGCACTTGTTGCACGCGGTAGTTGGACGATGCGAAGCACGCAATGACGATTCTCTTGTCGGGGTTCGAAGCAAAGATGTTTTCAAGCGTTTGCCCCACGACTTTTTCGGACGTGGAACTGCCCTTTCTTTCCACGTTCGTGGACTCGCCGAGCATAAGAAGCACGCCCTTTGCGCCGATTTCCGCAATGCGGCCGATGTCGGTTTTCTTGCCGTCGATGGGCGTATTGTCAATCTTGAAGTCGCCCGTGACGAACACCGTACCCACTGGCGTGGTTATCGCAAGCGCGCACGCACCCGCCATCGAGTGACAAACTTTGATAAACTCGACTTTGAATGCTCCGAGCGTTATCGTATCGCCCGCAGACACCACGACGAGATTGCATTTTTTGCCGCTTTTGTCGAGTTTTCTTTTCAAAAGTCCGATTGTGAGCGCAGTGCCGTAAATCGGTATGTTTTTGAGTTCGTCGGCATAGTACGGGATTGCGCCGATGTGGTCCTCGTGACCGTGAGTGAGCACGATACCGCGAAGTTTGGATATGTTCTCTTTTACGTAGGTTATGTCGGGTATGATTGCGTCGATGCCGGGGGCTTCCTCGCTCGTTGCGAAAGAAACGCCGCAATCGACGATAATCATATCGTCGCCGCACTCTATTGCGGTCATATTTTTGCCCACCTCGCCTACGCCGCCGAGGAAGGTCACCTTAACTGTTTTTGCGTTTTTTGCCATTATATATCTCCGTTAAATTCGTATTTTTCTATGCGGTAAATTTCATTTTAAGCGACGCTCGCTCGACGTCACTCAAAGTTATTAATGTATAACAATAAGTTTTGATTTTGCACGCATATTTTTCTAATTTACTATATTACACCAAAACGCGCGCTTACGCAAGAGTTTCGCCAAAAAGTGCCGAAAAGCATACGTTTGTGCGAAAATAAATCTTTACAAACCTCGTTTTTGCCTTTACGATTATAGTATACAAAGTCGCGTTTGCGAATGCGATTATGACTATAAAAAGGAGAATTTTATGAGAGTTTACAATTTCTCGGCAGGTCCGAGCATGCTTCCGCTCGAAGTCATCGAGGAAGCGGGCAAAAATATCGCCGATTACAACGGTTCGGGTATGAGCGTTATGGAAATGAGCCACCGCTCGAAATGGTACGACGCCATCAACACCGAAGCCCTCGACCTCGTGCGCGAACTTATGAATCTTCCCGACGACTATCACGTCATTATGGTTCAGGGCGGCGCGTCCACGCAATTCGAGGCGATTCCGCTCAACCTTTTGAAGACGGGAAAAGCAGACTATATCGTGACCGGTAACTTTGCCAAAAAAGCCTACAAAGAAGCGCAAAAATACGGCGATATTCGCCTCGTCGCTTCGAGTGAAGACAAAAAATTCACCTATATTCCCAAAACCGCGCGCGAAGATTTCAGACAAGACGCAAGTTACGTTCATATCACCGAAAACAACACCATTTTCGGCTTGAAATACAACACGTTGCCCGACACCGGCGACGTCCCCCTCGTTGCGGACTTGTCCTCGTGCATTATGAGCGAGGTCATCGACCCAAAAAAGTATTCTCTCATTTATGCGGGCGCGCAAAAGAATCTCGCCCCCGCCGGCGTAACCCTCGTCATCGTCAAAGAGGATATGCTCGGCGGCGAACTTCCCATCTGCCCCACTATGCTCAAATATCGCACGCAAATCGACGCAAACAGTTTGTACAACACACCGCCTTGCTGGTCGATTTATATGATGATGCTCAACCTTCGTCACCTCAAAAAACTCGGCGGCGTTAAGGTTATGGAACAAATCAACCGCGAAAAAGCCAAAATGCTTTACGACTTCATCGACGAGAGCGACTTCTACAACAACTTCGTCGAAAAAGAAAGCCGTTCGCTTATGAACGTGCCTTTCGTGTCGCCGAGCGACGAACTCAACGCAAAATTCGTCAAAGAAGCAGAACAAGCGGGACTTGTCAGCCTCAAAGGTCACAAACTCGTGGGCGGTATGAGAGCGTCGATTTACAACGCAATGCCCGTAGAAGGCGTGAAAGCACTCATCGAGTTTATGAAGAAATTCGAACTCGAAAACAAATAATCGCAAGCGAGGCAAACTATGGACGTACTCAAACTCAATTCTATATCCAAACTCGCAAATCCCGTGCTTGACGGCTACAATCTCACCGATTCGAGCGAAAATCCCGTCGGTATTCTCGTGCGCTCTTTCAAAATGGAAGAATACGCCGTTCCTTCCTCGCTTTTGGCAGTCGCAAGAGCGGGCGCGGGCGTAAACAATATCCCGCACGCGGACTACGCTAAAAAAGGTATCTGCGTGTTCAACACCCCCGGCGCAAACGCAAACGCCGTCAAGGAACTCGTCATTGCCGCACTCATTATCGGCGCGCGCAACGTGTCCGAAGCAATCGAATGGGCAAGCACGCTTAAAGGCGACGACGTGGCAAAGCAAGTGGAAAAAGGCAAAGGTCAGTTTGCAGGCAGCGAAATCGCAGGCAAAACACTTTGTGTTTTGGGTCTCGGCGCGATTGGCAGAAAAGTCGCAATATCCGCGCACGCGCTCGGAATGAATATCGTGGGTTACGACCCCTTCATATCCGAAGCGGCAAAAGCGGAAATCCCCTTCGTAACGATTTTCGACACTATGCAATCCGCTTGGGCAGACGCAGACTTCGTGACCCTTCATATGCCTATGACACCGCAAACGAAAGGTCTCGTAAACGCCGAAAGCCTTGCGACGATGAAAGACGGCGTGATTATAATCAACGCCGCACGCGGTGAACTTTGCGACGTAAACGCAATAAAAGCCGCTCTCGAAAGCAAAAAACTTCGCAAATACGTCGTGGATTTCCCCGACGAAAATTGCATAGGCGTACACGGAATCGTTGCAATACCGCACCTCGGCGCGTCCACCGAAGAAGCCGAAGACAACTGCGCGGTTATGGCGGCAGGCGAACTTAAAGATTATCTCGAAAACGGAAACGTCACCAACTCTGTCAATTTGCCCAACGTCAAAGCGCCAATGAGCGCGGCTCATCGCTACACCGTCATTTCGACGGATACGGGCGAAAACAGATTCGGCGGAATCAGTGCGACGAGAAACGGGCTTCGCTACACGATTATCGACACCGACACCGATTTGACAATCGACGGCGACGACGTGATAAGAGCGAGAAAAGTTTATTGATAAGTTAAAACTTTTGAGAAGGCAGGCGCAGCGCCTGCCTTTTTTATTGTGTAAAAACACACCAAAATATAATTTTCCATCTATCACGTGTTTTGTTCTTTCTCTACAAAATTTTGGCGGCGTAAACTCTAAATAAAAATTTCCCCTTCCTCACGTGTTTCCCCGCCCGCCGTTCCCCCTCTGCATACTTTGAGGGAACCCACGGCGTCCGCTTCGCGTGGGGCAACACTCGGCACTCACATAAAAAGGTATCGTTCTCTACTTATGCCACTCGTTCACGGGCGAAAAAAATCTACACTCGCCCGTTCACTTGTACTTTCCGTCAAGTTCGGCGCTCGCTTCCTCGCCGCCTTGCGGCTCGCGTTCCGTCTTCGAACAAGTTTTACTAAAACACGATTTGTGTCGCAATTTGTTTGCGTTATACACTTATCGTGTATTATTGCTCTCAAAAAACAATATTTTTTGCCATTTTTCTTCTAAAAACAACAAATTGCAACACAAATCGTGTTTTAGACTTTTTCTATCACTTTTGCGATTTTTCGCAAAGTGTTGTTGAGTCCGTCCGAAAAACCGTTCCTTTCGACGTATATTTCGCAAGGTTTTTCCTTTATTATAGCGTCGAGCAAATTGTATTCTTCCTCATCGAACAGTCTCACGATTTCAACCCTGCGCCTTTCGGTCAGATTCTCGACGATTTTGCCGTCGGTTGCGATTCTGTTCTTTCCGCCGTCGCTTCCCGATATAAACGCCGCTATGTCGAAAACGTCCTTGTCGCCCTCGCTTCCTTCGAGCAATCTCGACGCCACGTCCGCAATTTCCGCCCAAGCGTCTTTTAATGAGCGCATACGAAAATTGAAAAGTCCGTCAATGTTGTAGTCCATCGAATCGGACAACACCTTTGCCACGACGTTTTCTTCAAAGTCCTTGTCAAAATGAAGCATCGAGCAAATCAGTGCGCACTTTGCGTACGACATACGGTGAACGGGCAATCTTTCCAGAAAGAATCTGAGTTTTAGATACGACAAAAACACGACCGCAAGCGTGCGATACATTTCGTTTTCGATTTTTTGCGAAACGTCGCAAGACGACGCAAGATATATCCATATTCTCTCGTCGTTTTCTTCCGTTGCATAGGACACGTCTTTTGTGCATTGAAGTTTTTTGAGGATATAGTCGATTTCCTTTCCGTACTCTTTGCCGATGCTAATCACGTTTGACCACATACAACTATTGTATGCAAACGCTATACAAAAATTAGTGGAATATTTTGTAGAATACAAAAAGAAAGGAACGCCTTGAAAAAACGTTCCTTAAATGCTATTTTTCGCTTTGCGTCTTGAAAGGTCAATCTACTTTTATAACCTTGCAATCGCCGTTTCTCGTGTCGACCTCGATTTTGATTTCGAAATCGCTGCGCTTGACTTCGAGTTCGATGATATACGTGTAATAACTGTTTTTCAAATCCTTGCCGTTGTAGTTGAAGTCCGCTTCCGCGTCTTCGGTTTGGAAGTCGTCTTTGCTTGCAGCGTTGACATACGTGAAGTTGTTGGAATCGCTGACAAATTCGAATGCTTTTGCCTTTGCAATATCGATGCAAGCGGATTTTGAATACACAGCCGACTTTTTGGCGTACGACGCCGCCGATCCGAACACACCGCCCAGGATTGCGGCAATGACCGCAAGCGCACATACGAGCGAGCAGAACGGAATGACGATATATTTCCATTTGAATTTCTTTTTGGCTTTTTTCACGTCTTCCGCGTCCGCTTCCTTAACCGGCGATTCCTCGCGCACGGACTCGTTTTGCAAAAACTCGTTGGCTTTTGCAAGTTGCTCTTTTACGAATTGTTTTTCTTCTTCGGTGGCGACACCGTCCCGACAGTGGTTGAACGCTTCGTCAAAATTCATATATTTGCCTCCAAAATTTCTTTGAGTTTGAGCCTCGCTCTATACAGTTGAATCTTCACGTTGTCCGTGGATTCGCCGACGATGGACGCTATTTCCTTGACGGACATCGAGTCGAAATAATAGAGCCGCACGACCTCGCGATAGCCGTCTTTCAATAGTGATATAGCCTTGTAGAGCGCGCGGTATTCGTCCTTTTGAATCACGTCGTCCACAAGCGAATCGTCCGACTGCACGTCGCCCTCTATCCCTTCGATTCTCTTGTTTTTTCTGAGCATATCGAAGTAGAGATTGCGACACACCTTGAACAGCCAGAACTTAAATCCGTCTTTTTCCTCGTCGATAGAGCGGATTGCGCGCATATACGCTTCCTGCACGATGTCCTCGGCGAGCGTGCGATTGTGGCAGAACGAAAACACGTACAAGAGAGCCTCGTTGTAGTATTTCTTAAACAGGTTTTCCCAAGCGGTGTTTTTCATTCATTCCTCACTATAAAAACGTTCGTATCCTATTTCGGTTACCGATTTTTGCTAAATTTTTTCAAAAAAACGCGACATTTTCGCACTTTTTTCGCTAATTTAAGGCGCACTCAAACGGTTGCGTTTAAGGCGATATACTCTTTGGGGGTCATTCCGTACTCTTTTTTGAAGCACTGAATGTAGTGCGTTTGCGAGCAGAACCCGAAATAATAGCCGATTTCGCCGTATTCCACACCACTTGCAAGCAGAGTTTTGGACGCTTCGAGTTTTTGCGTAACGATGTATTTGTGCAAACTTACGCCGACGTACTTTTTGAATTTTTGCGACAGATAATCCGCGCTCACGCCGCACTCGCTCGCAACGTCGTCGCAAGTCAGCCTTTCGTGAAGCCTTGCGTTTACCACCTTTATCGCCTTGCGGATATACGGCGGATATTCCAGCCTTTGGCGGTGACTTTTCACGAGCATAGTAAGTTCGGTTGCCTTTTCGATGAGAAAATTCATTATTTCTTCGGGCGAATCCGTCTTATCTACGGTTTGAATGTACGCGTCCGAGAGGTTGTACGCCTCGCTTTCCATAAGTCCGCCTTCGACGGCGTAGCGCGTGGCGAGCGTAATGCAACTGACCGCAAGATACTTGACTTGGCGCAAATTGTCGTCGCTCATTCTGCCCACGACCAACGCTTCGCTCATAAAACTCGCCATATTGCTTTTGAGTCCTTCGAGGTCGCCGTTTTTAATGCAGGTATAAAACGCCACTTCGCGACTGTACGGCGTATGCGCAACACCGCTTTCTCGTTGCTCGAATTGCGGATTTTGCACGCCTTTTGGAAGGAATCGAACGTTAAGTTTTGCGTTGTCGTCGTTGCTCATACGAAAATAATATCATACTTTTTGTATTTTACAACGGTTTTTTGATATTTTGTAATAAATTTTGATATAAATCTGTTCTTTTATAAAATAAAATGGTATCGTAAAGAAATATCGAAAGGGGGTTTTGATATGAGCAAGGAAAAGAAAGATTGGACTCGTATGGTTGAGGGCAAACTCTACAACTCGTCGAGCAAAGACATTTTCTGGCAACACGCAAGGGGTATGTGGCTGACGCAAAGATTCAACAAATGCCCAGTTTGGAACGCACCCAAACAAAAACGACTTCTCAACAAACTCATTCCGTCGTCAAAGGGCAAATCCGTTTGGATTTTCGCGCCGTTTTATTGCGAATACGGCGTAAATATTCACGTCGGAAACGATATATTTTTCAACTACAACTGCACGCTCTTGGACATCTCGCCCATAACGCTCGAAGACGGCGTATGGCTCGGTGCAAACGTCACAATCGCAACGCCTTGTCACCCGTTTTTGGCAAGCGAACGCCTCAATCAACAATATCCCGACGGCTTCCACGACCTCGAATATTCAAAACCCGTTACAATCAAGAAAGGTTGCTGGATTGCCTCGAACGTGACGATTTGCGGCGGCGTTACGATTGGCAAAAACACGGTCGTTGGCGCAGGAAGCGTGGTGACTCGCGACTTGCCCGCCAACTGCATTGCGGTAGGCTCGCCCGCAAGAGTGCTTCGCTATCTCGACGACAAGGACAGAATCGACGTTTGGAACACCTATATAAACGACGAAATGCCGCTCTCTATACGTGAAAAAGAAAAACTCGCCGCTAAAAAATAATCGTATCTGCGATTGCAAAAATTCATATTGAACGTTGAGGGCAAAAATGATATAATGAAATATAGTTTTCAAAACTTGTTTGATTATATAAATAACGCGCACGCGAATTAAGTCTCGCGACAAAAAGACGAAAAACACACAATCGGTACTTTATCGCCGAAAAACCAAAATATAAACACTCTGTTGGAGGAAATTATGAACGACAAGGACTATTTGGAAATACTGGGCAAGTTGACGCTTGACGAAAAAGTGTCTATGCTTTCCGGTTCTACAAACTGGCTCACTCAACCCGTCAAACGCGACGGAATCGACATTCCCGCCGTGCGTATGAGCGACGGGCCGAGCGGACTCAGACGTGAAAAAATCGGCAAAGGCGTCAACATTATGCAAACGCCCGAACCGGCAACTTGCTTCCCCGGCGCAGTCACCACCGCTTCGAGTTGGGACGTAGACCTCGTTGAAGAAGTCGGCGAGGCTATCGCCGTCGAGGCTCAATCTCTCGGCGTTTCGACCGTTCTCGGACCCGGCGTAAACATCAAAAGAAGTCCGTTGTGCGGAAGAAACTTCGAATACTTCTCGGAAGACCCGTTCCTTGCAGGTCGTATGGGCGGCGCGTGGGTTCACGGCGTACAGAAGAAAAACGTCGGCACTTCCCTCAAACACTATCTTGCAAACAACCAAGAATACATAAGAATGACAATCGATTCCATCGTTGACGAGCGCACTTTGCGCGAAATCTATATGCCCGCTTTCGAGCATATCGTCAAAGAGGAACAACCCACGACCGTTATGTGTTCCTACAACCGCCTCAACGGAACGTACCTTAGCGACCACAAACGCTTCCTCACCGATATTCTTCGCGACGAATGGGGATTCAAAGGCATCGTCGTGAGCGACTGGGGCGCAGTTAACGACCGCGCCGAAGGCGTCAAGGCAGGTATGGACCTTGAAATGCCCGGCAGCAAGGGTCTTAACGACGACACCGTTTACAAGGCACTCAAAGCAGGCACTCTCACCGAAGAAGACATCGACAAAGTGGTGCTTCGTCTCATCAGATTCGCATACGAAAACACCGTGCGCGAAATCGAAGGCGTAACCTTTGACATCGAAAAACACAACGCTATCGCACGCAAAGCGGCAGAAGGCGGCGCGGTTCTTCTCAAAAACGACGGCATACTTCCCTTGAACAAGAAGCAAAATATCGCCGTCATCGGCAAACTCGCAAAGAAAATCCGCTATCAAGGCGGTGGTTCGAGCCATATTCTTCCCACGAAACTCACGTCGTTCACCGACGCACTCGATAGAGTCGCTCAACCCTACGAGTACGCAGACGGCTACGTTCTCAAAGGCGAAGGCTACAAAAAGAGCCTCATAAACAAGGCAGTAAAAGTCGCAAAAGGCAAGGACGTCGTGCTTTTGTTCGTCGGTCTTACAGATGCGTTTGAATCGGAAGGCTACGATCGTCGCCACATCAAAATGCCGTCATCGCACGTCACTCTCATCAACGAGATTTTGAAAGTCAACAAAAACGTCGTCGTCGTGCTTTCTTGCGGTTCGCCCGTCGAAATCGGCGACTGGGACAAGAGCGTCAAAGGCATTCTCAACCTATATCTCGGCGGTCAGGCAGGCGGCGAAGCGGCGTACAACCTTCTCTACGGCAAGGTCAATCCGTCGGGCAAACTCGCAGAAACCTTCCCCGTCCACGAAGACGATTATCTCGGCTCTAAATACTTCCGTATGGGACCGAGAACGGTTGAATACCGCGAAGGCATTTACGTCGGCTATCGCTATTACGACAGCGCAAAGAAGAGAGTCAAATATCCCTTCGGCTACGGCCTTTCCTACACGCAATTCGAGTACTCGAATCTTCGCATAAGCGCAAACGCAATCAACGAAGGCGACCCGCTCACCGTCACTTTCACCGTCAAGAACGTCGGCAAAGTCGCCGGCGCGGAAATCGCGCAACTCTACGTTTCGGACGTCGAAAGCACTCTCTATCGCCCCGCAAAAGAACTCAAAGGCTTCAAAAAAGTGTTCTTGCAACCGGGTGAAGAAAAAGACGTCGAAATCACTCTCGATTCAAGAGCGTTCGCATACTACAACGTCGCAATCAAAGACTGGCACGTCGAAAGCGGCGACTTCAAGATTTTGGTGGGCGCGTCCTCTCGCGACATCAAACTCGAAGGCATCGTAAACGTTACGTCCAAGAATCCCGACGCACCTATCCCCGACTACAAGGCAGCCGCGCCTTGCTATTACGACATCGCAAACGCAACCGAGATCCCCGTCGAGCAATTCGAAGCACTCTACGGCGCAAAGATGATCGAAAACAGACCTTACGAAAAAGGCGAATTGCTTGCAAACAACACGATCGGTCAATGCAGAGTTTCGCCATTCGGCAAGTTTATGTACAATCTCTGCGTGGGCGTCGTCAACCTCGTCGCACTCTCGTCCGAGAACCCCGAAATGCTCACCAATTCCGTCAAAGATATGCCCTACCGCACGATAGCGGCGTGGTCGA
>ERZ808292.57-NODE-57-length-36696-cov-4.200186_pt1 | contig 36696 bp, 31 predicted proteins | sample MGYA00521275_ERZ808292 | MGnify/ENA primary metagenome ERZ808292 (study PRJEB31516, sample SAMN03275613) | gut metagenome | biome: mammalia-associated habitat; material: feces | host: Papio cynocephalus | place: Kenya | collected 2012-07-26 ... | reverse complement strand
CCCCCACTCCACATTCACTAACCCCTTAACACACACACAGCCATGACCAAAGAGAGATGGAAGACCCTACTCAACCTCATCGTGACCATCATCACGGCCATCGCAGCCTCGCTCACCACGCAGAGCTGCATGGGCCTCTAACGGCACGACGCCGCACTCGCCACGAACAGGGATTGTTTCTTTCGGGAGATCTTTAGCACATCTGAGAGAAGGCGCCGCCCGCAGCGATTGCAGGGCCGGCGCTTTTTATTTGGCATTTTCTCGCGCGCCCCCACCCTTCTTTTCACCCGAAAGCCGTAACTTTGCAACCCGACAACGAAAACCAACCTAAAGAGCACACATGAAGAAATCACTATGCGCCCTCGCCCTCGCCTGGGCAGCACTCGCAGCCCCCGCGCAGCCCGCGGGCCACTACACGCCCACACCCGAGAACCTGGCAGCACGCGAGGACTTCCGCAAAGCCAAACTGGGCATTTTCCTGCATTGGGGCATCTACAGCACCTTTGCCCAAGGTGAGTGGTACTTGCAAAACTATGTGCCCGACCGCATGGAGTACGCCAAGGCCGCTGACGCCTTCTATCCCCACCGCTTCGACGCCCGCCAGTGGATCCGGGCTTTCAAGGACGCCGGAGCCCGATACATCTGCTTCACCACGCGCCACCACGACGGCTTCTCGATGTGGGACACCCGGCAGAGCGACTACAACATCGTGAAGGCGACGCCTTTCAAGCGCGATGTAGTGAAGGAACTGGCTGACGCCTGCCATGAGGAGGGCTTGTCACTCCACCTCTATTACAGCCACATCGACTGGATGCGCGACGACTATCCGATGGGGCGCACGGGGCGCCACTGTGGCAAGGACAGCACCAAGAGCGACTGGCCACACTACTTCCGCTTCATGAACGCCCAACTGACCGAACTGCTGACGCACTACGGCAAGGTGGGCGCCATCTGGTTTGACGGGTGGTGGGACCATGACCAGGACTCCGTGCCCTTCGACTGGCAGCTCCATGAGCAGTACAGCCTCATCCACCGGTTGCAGCCCGCTTGCCTGATTGGCAACAACCACCACATGGCGCCCAACGAGGGAGAGGACATGCAAATCTTCGAGCGTGACCTGCCGGGCGAGAACAAGGCTGGATTTGTGGACAAGGCCGCACAGGTGAGCCGCCTGCCCCTGGAGACCTGCGAGACAATGAACGGCATGTGGGGCTACAAGGTGGTGGACCAGAACTACAAATCGGTCGACGACCTCATACGCCTGCTCGTCAGCACCTCGGGCAAGGGTGCCAACCTCCTGCTCAACATCGGTCCGCAGCCCAACGGCGAGCTGCCGGCGCTGGCCCTCGACCGCCTCAAGGGACTGGGCCAATGGATGCGCACCTATGGCGCCACGCTCTATGGCACCGAGGCCGGCCCGGTGAAGCCCTGCGCATGGGGCGCCACAACCGAGAGAAATGACACCGTGTTTGTGCATGTCTGCCCCGCCAAGGATGCGGAGGTGCCGCAGGGCGTCAGCCTGCCCCTGAAGAAAAAGCCCAAGACTGTGACCGACTACCTGAGTGGCAAGCGGGTGGCTCACACCTATCGTCGCGGCCAACTGACAATCGAGTTGCCCGCAACGCTGGCCATCCCCGACCACGTCATCATAATAAAGAGGTAATCTTCTTGATTTTAGCCACGTCCGACACCGCACCTGTGCGCAGGGAGCCATGGATTTCCGTGGCTCCCGTTGCGTTTAGGATGGACAAGGCATTCTGCGTGTTGACCCCCGCCCCACAGAGGATGGTGAGCTCACGCCCCGCACCCGCCGAGAGTTGCCGGGCTCTTTCCACCAGCTGGCGGAGCAACGGAACGCCTGCCTCGGCCGACGGTTGCTGCCCCGACGTGAGGATGCGGTTGCACCCCAACTGACAAATTTGCTCCAAGGCCACGAACGGATCGCGACAGACATCAAACGCACGGTGAAACGTCACATTGCAACGCAGGCTGCCATCGGCACGGCGGCAGAGGCCCATCCAGCGGCGACAGGCGCCAAGGTCCACACCGCCCCCTGGCGTCAGCGCGCCGATTACCACCCCGTCGGCACCCTCGCCGAGCGCCATGCGAATGTCGCCGGCCATCTGCTCCACCTCAGCGTTGTCATAGACGAAGTTGCCGGCGCGCGAGCGGATCAGCACATGGACCCGCACACCCGCCGGACGGCAAATGCCCACTGCTTCGCGAATCATCTCACGACTGGGCGTCAGCCCGTCGAGTTCCAGCTCACGGCACAACTCCACGCGGTCGGCACCGCCCTCCGCGGCCGCCCTGACGCTCGCCAGGTTGCCACAACACACTTCCAACCGTCTCATCATTGTGCGCTTTGAACCGAGGTGGCACGAGCGTTTTTCTCGCTGTCATCGAGTTGCAAGTCGCTCTTCACGCTGCGCTCGCTGGAGCGGAAACAGACCGGCACCTGCGTGACCTGTCCAGGCTTCAACGAGAACATCATGCTGCGGGTGAGCACATCGCCACCCTTCAGGCGCGTGCCTGTGGTGAGCAGATAGTCGCCCGCAGGCAACTGCAGGCCCTTGCGGAATTTCTCCGTCACGGTCGGATCATCGTCAGCGTAGTCGAGCGACTGGGGGCGTCCGTCAACCATGCGCGAGATGGTGTAGCCATGATAGTACATGACGTCGGGTGCCACATCCAGTTTGAGTGTGCCCTGTGGGAGCTGCGAGGCGGCTGCCGTATCTTTGAGGCCGAGCCAGCGGTCCCCGTCGGCCACACGCGCCTTGCCCAGAGGGTCGAGCTCCGCCCTTAGGCCCAGCGCACGTGCGCCCGCCACCGTGAAGAGTTCCCGGCTGTGAGCGTCTGAGCGGCGGGTGTCATAGACGCCGGCCACCGAGAGACAGAGCTGCTTGGGATTGTTGGTGTTGTCCACCCGGACGTTGCGCTCCACCCAGTCTGTCCATTGCGAAGCCGTCATCTTGGGCAATCGGCGTTGCAGGTAAGCCACATAGGGGCGCAAGGGCTCTGTGGAGACGCGCACGCCACCGCTGCGCAAGGCCACGTCGCTCATCAGGCATGCGTCGCGCAAGACATCGAGCGTGACGTCGCGCAAGTCCTTCTCACTCAACCCCTGCAACACGAGGCCGGCTTGCGGATGCTTCTCCTTGAGAAACTGCGCCAGCACACGCCAGTTGCTACGCGCCTTGCGTAGCACCTCATTGTCGCCATGATAGAAGGCGGCTTGCTGATAGTCGGTGCGGATCTTGTCCTCAGCCTGCAGGCGACGCCCGTTGTCGCTCACCGTGTCGACGACGCTGCGGTCGGGCTCCTCAAGCGTGCTGACAGGCACATGCCAGTCATACTCCATGGTCCAGCCACTACCCGTCTTGTGGCACGGCGTGAGGGTCATCTCGGTCGTGTAGGCATCGGCCTTCCGCACACCGTAGGCGCCGGGCGTGCTCACCCACACCTGCAGGTCTCCATAACCCGTGGTGAACGATGCGCGTCCCTCAGCATCGGTCGTGGCGGTGTGGAGCGGATAGAACTCGGAGTAGTTGTATAGACGGAAGTCGACTGTGGCGTCGGGGATGGGGGCGCCCGCCTCGTCGACCACCTTCACGTGCAAGGTCTTGGTGGGAGCATAGGTGGCGGTGGTCGGTATCTCATGGCCCGCATAGTCGAAGGTCCGGACGAGCATGGCACGGCTGGCGGCCCAGTTGAACCAGCCCTTGTCGAGCACAGCCTCAGGCTCGCAGGCACCCATGAAGCGCCAACGGCCGTCGACCCACACCTCCACCCAGGCATGGTTGTCGTCGGTGTGGGCCCAGCGCGGACAATAGACCTGTCGGGCGGGAATGCCCACGGCGCGCAAGGCCGACACGGTGAACGTGCTCTCCTCGCCACAACGGCCGATGCTGTTGCGCATGGTGGCCAGCGGGGCCGACGTGCGGCCGTCGCTGGGACGGTAGCTCACCTTCTCATGGCACCAGTGGTTGACCTCCAGAGCGGCCTGCTCCATGGAGAGCCCCTTGAGGCGTGGCACCAACTCCTTATAGATAACCGTGCGCGCGTCGTCGAGCGACTCATTGTTGACACGGACAGGAAGCACAAAGTTCTCAAACTCCCACATCGGCACACGCTGGCCCCACGGCATCTCCGCGCGCGCCTTGAGAGCCATGCGCACCTGCCGGCGCCAATAGGCCCTGGGATAATCCACGCTGTCGGGCGTGGGCATGCTCCGGTAGAGAAACGCAAGACACTCGGTCTCGCTCTGTGCTGCGGCGGGCAGGCACAAGGCCGCAAGCAGGATGGCGGCCAGCAATCGTCTTTTCTTCATAGTGTGGTTTAGGTTGGAGTCAAACATTTTTCCGGGTCGGGGCCTCATAGTGCCCATTGACCTTGATGGGTTCGATATGGATGCTCACAAGCGTATCGGCTCCGAAGTGGTCCTTCAGCCGCCGCTCGATGTCGGAGGCATGATTGTGAGCGTCATAAAGCGAGAGCGCTCCTGGCATGCGGACATGCATCTCGATGGCGACGCGGTTGCCGATGCGGCGCGTGCGGAGGTTGTGCACCTCACACACACCTTCCTCGCCATTGGCAATCTGCACGATCTCGTCTTCATCCGCCTCGGGCAGGCTGGCATCGGTCAGTTCGCCCACCGACTGCATGACCAAGCCCCAGGCCGCCTTGATGATAAAGGCGCTCACGATGATGGCAGCCAGCGGATCGAGCACGGCCCACCGTTCGCCCAGGAGGATGGCGCCACCGATGCCCACCATCGTGCCGATGCTCGACAGGGCGTCACTACGGTGGTGCCAGGCATTGGCCACGCAAGCCTCCGAGTGGCACTTGCGGCCCACGCGCACCGTGAATTGGTAAGCCCACTCCTTGAGCACTATGCTCACCACAGCAGCCACGAGCGCCACGGTGCCAGGCTGCTGGAGCGTCTCGCCACAGATGGCACGGTAAGTCTTGACGACACCCGAATAACAGATCATCACGCCCACCACAAACAGCGACAGGCCGATGATGGCCGTGGCCAGCGTCTCATACTTGCCGTGCCCATAGTCATGGCTCTTGTCCGTGGGCTTGCTGCTGATCTTCACAAACACCAGCACCACCACGTCTGTGGCAAAGTCGGTGAGCGAGTGGATGGCATCGGCTATCATGGCAGCCGAATGTCCCAGGATGCCGGCGGCAAACTTCAGAAGGAGCAGCACCACATTGACGATGCTGCCCGCTATTGTCACCCTGCAAACGGCCCTCACACGGTCGGGGGTTTCTTCGGTTTTATCTTCTTTTTTCATATCAAAAAGCAATTCAAGAGTCTTTCGTTTATTCATGTCTTGCAGCATGCGGAACAACAAACTGTTTGCCAATGGCGCATCGGCGGACATGAAATTCTGATTACAAAAAATCTCGCAAGACTAACCGCGGTTAGCAAACTTGCGAGATCTCCCGTAAGGCGACTTCATCAAATCACCTCCTTATAAAAAAACAGGTAAGCTAAGGATTACTTCTTGGCCTTAGCGGCGGCACTCACCTTGCTCTTGTAGGCCTTGTTCAGGCCAGCCACCACCTCGTTGGTGATGTCATAGGCCTTGTCGGCATAGAGCAAGTTGTCACCCTGCTTGGAGAAGATGAGACTGTACTTCTTGTCCTTGTTGTAGACAGCCAGGTAGTGCTGCAGCGAATCGTGCAGGGCCTTGTTGAAGTTTTCCGTCTCCGTCTGGAACTCGGCGCTCAGGCGCTGGTTGAGCACCTGCAGGTCGTTGTTCTGCTTCTGCAAGCCAGCCTGGATGGCCTCGGCCTGTTCGCGGGTATAGGCATTCTGCTGGATTTTCTGCTGGAAATTGGCGGCGGCAGCCTGCAACTGCTGTTGCTTGGAGGCCAACGTCTTCTGGATGTTGTTGCCCTTGGTCTCGAGGATCTTGCTGTACTCCTTGCAGAAGGTGTACTGCGTCATGATAGAGTCGACCTCCACATAAGCGATCTTGGTGCCCTCGCCCGACTTCGGAGCGGCTGCAGCGGTCTTGTCGTCCATCTTGGGGCTACTCTTGTCACAAGAGACAAGGCCCAGGGTTGTCATGGCCGAAAGGGCCACCGCAAGAATGATGTTCTTCTTCATTTCTTAAAATAAGTGTTTTGTTATTTTTCCTTTTTATGAAAGCAACGACTTTCTCGAACGGGCTTCACGGTCCTGGTCGAGCACACAATGGATGCCACGATCACGCATGGCCTTGCTGTCATGGATGTGCTGCGACTCAAACCGGCCATTCTTCTTGAAAATGACTTTCACCGACAACAGCACAACGGCAATAGCAATTATTAACACGCTTAATAGCAAAGTCTCCATCATTTTTGTTACTTTTGCATTATGATTTGCACCATTAATGTTGCAAAGTTAAGGCAAAAAGTGGAGATTGCAAAGAAAATTTTGATAAACCTTTATAAAAAACAAACATTATGGCAGAATTGAAACCTGCTCGCGTTTTCGAGCAATTTGCAAAAATCAATCAGATTCCTCGCCCTTCCAAGCATGAGGACGAGATGATTGCTTACCTCAAGAAGTTCGGCGAAGACCACGGACTGGAGACCCTGGTCGACGAGACTGGCAACGTGCTCATCCGCAAACCAGCCACCAAGGGCTACGAGAACCGCGCGACTACCATTCTGCAGAGCCACATGGACATGGTGTGCGACAAGCTGGTCGATGTGGACTTCGACTTCCACAAGGATGCCATCCAGACTTACGTGGAGGGCGACTGGATGCACGCCAAAGGCACCACGCTGGGTGCTGACGACGGCATCGGCGACGCCATCGAACTGGCCATCCTGGCTGCTGACGACATCGAGCACGGCCCCATCGAGTGTGTCTTCACACGTGATGAGGAGACAGGACTGACAGGTGCCTTCGGCATGAAGGCCGGATTCATGACGGGCAGCTACCTCATCAACCTCGACTCGGAGGACGAGGGACAGATCTTCGTGTCGTGCGCCGGTGGCATCAACACATCGGCCTCATTCAACTTCGCCCGTGAGGAGGCGCCCAAGGGCTACTTCTTCATGGAAGGAACGCTCAAGGGACTGAACGGCGGACACTCTGGCGACGACATCAACAAGAAGCGCGCCAACGCCATCAAGATCCTGGCTCGTTTCCTCTACATGCAGCAGGAGAAGACGGATCTGCGCCTGGCACAATGGAACTCGGGCAAGATGCACAACGCCATCCCTCGCGACGGCAAGATCGTGTTCGCCGTCCCCGCTGACAAGAAGGAAGAGGTGAAGGCCGACTGGAACAACTTCCAGAAGGATGTGGAGGACGAGTACCACGTGACCGACACACACATGGAGTGGAAGCTCGGCAGCACCGACGCGCAGCCCGTCTTGCCAAAGGCCGTGAGCGTCAACCTCATCCGCGCCATCCAGGCTGTGGACAATGGCGTGTTGGCCATGTGCCAGGACGAGGCCCTGGCGTGGATGGTGGAGACATCGAGCAACATCGCCAGCGTGCAGACGGAAGAGAACAAGGTGAACATCGTCAGCAGCCAGCGCTCCAACGTCATGAGCAACCTGAAGAACATGGCCAACGCCGTGAAGGCTACCTTCCAGCTGGCGGGAGCCGAGGTGAAGCAGAACGACGGCTACCCCGCCTGGAAGATGAACCCGGAGTCGAAATTGGTGAAGATCACCGTAGAGGCTTACAAGAAGCTCTTCGGCAAGGCTCCCATCGTGAAAGGCATCCACGCCGGCCTGGAGTGCGGTCTGTTCTCGGAGAAGTATCCTCACCTCGACATGGTGTCGTTTGGCCCGACGCTCCGCAACGTCCACACGCCTGACGAGTGCCTGCTCATACCGACCGTGCAGATGGTCTGGGATCATCTGCTTGAGATCTTGAAGAACATACCCGCAAAGGCATGAGAAAGTGTTGCTTAGCCACCATGGCCCTGCTCACCGCCCTACTCTCCGGATGCGGTCGGGGCCATGAGGCCAAGGGATTGGTCAAAGAGTTTATGACCACACAGATGGGCATAAGCGACTATGACATTGTCGAGTGCAGCTCTCTCGACTCCACTTTCTTCGTCTCCGACTCGATGGTCTACGTCATGCGGAAACAAGTGGCCGGCAAGGTCAAGGGCAGCTACGCCAAACCTTCGTCCAAGCTGCTCTACCTCAACGTGAAATACGCCATCGGCAAAGACACGGTCAAGCAGACATTCTATCTTGACGACAAACTGACAGGAGTCGTTTCGATCAAGAACAATTGAGCTGCCCACCCCATGGCCACTTCGCCAAACCACGAAGTTGCCCTCTCAGCATAAAATGACAGAAGCGGATGTCCGTAAACAGATCCATACTGTTTGGCCGACATTCGCTTCTGTCGTCTTTTAAGGCGTGCGTAAACCCATTGTCTCCATTGTCGTTTTCTATAAAATAGCTATTACCTTCCCAATTGTCGGAATGGGCGCACCTTGAAGAAAACGGACAATGTATATAAAAAAACAGCGATTATTTTCAACTTCAAAATATTTTGGCCGAAATACGCGATTTTTCGGCACTTTTCATAATCGGTTGATAATTAGCCGTTTATAAAATTTCGGATTTTATTAGGCTCGAAAAGTAAATACTTTTCATCAAAGAATACCCTTTATCGCGTTGCAATATACCCTTTATCATGACGCGATTAACGCTTTATCGCATCGCGATATACCCTTTATCGCAACACAAAATACCCTTTATCGCAAAATTACCCCACGCAAATCGCGGCGCGAGCCGTGAAAAGCGCCATTTTCGCACTCTATTTCATCTGCTGTCCGTGACAAACTTTTCAACCAAAAATCATGACAAAGCAAGCAAAAGCAACGTTTTTTGCGTTACTTGCCGACGCCCTTTGGCCTACAGAGACAGGCTTCGTCAGATGGGTATGCTTCATCAGAAGGGTACGCTTCATCAGAAGGGCATGCCTACGGCAAAATGGAAGGAGAAATCGCGGCTGAAGTCGGGATGGAACACTGCCCAATGCTCACGCTGAGTGGTGTAAGCAGGGTTGACGGCCTTCATGCCCATATCAAAACGCAGGATGAAGTAGTCAAAATTGAGTCGCAATCCCAATCCGTAAGCCACAGCTATCTGCTTGTAGAATTCACTAAACTTAAACTGTCCGCCTGGTTGCTCTTGGTAATTGCGCAGAGTCCAAATATTGCCAGCGTCGATGAAGACCGCACCATTGAACTTCCAAAACAAAAATGTGCGATACTCCATGTTCAGGTCGAGCTTCATGTCGCCCGTCTGGTTGATGAAGTCGATGCGCCCGTCGGTGCCCCTAAACTTGCCTGGTCCCAACTGCCTCACGCCCCATCCTCTCACGGAGTTGGCTCCGCCCGAAAAGTAGCGTTTCTCAAAGGGGAGCACGCTACTGTTGCCATAAGGGTAAGCGATGCCGAAGCCACCATGCAGCGCCAGCGCGTTATGGCTGTCAAACTGGATGAGACGCGTGTAATCGAAGTCAAACTTGGCATATTGCGCAAATGCAATATTAAACAAGGTGTATTGCCCATTGCCATTCCTCTTAAAGCCAACGGCATGGGAGAGAGCGCTCAACACATTGCCCGACGTCTCCACATTGGCACGGATGGCATCCACGCCATTGTTGTAAGTCAAGCCGAAACCGATCTTCATGATGAAGAGATCCTCATAGTTGTAGCGGAGGATGGCATTGCGGTTGGACACGCTGTCAAGATAATCGTGCTTGAACTTCTCGCTGATCCAAGGCATGTACACATAATTCAAGTCAAGGGCGTCAAGACGGAAGTTCAGATGATGGGGAGTGTCAGACCAGCGGTAACGCCACGCGGCAGAAAAGACCCGACGATGAAACTCGGGACGGCTCTGGAGGTTCCATGCCACGGCAAGCTCGGATGTCGCATTGCTACGCTTGCGGAAAGCGCGCGAAAGAAAAGGAGCCACAAACCGGGGGAAGCTCAACTTGGCCTCAACGCTCAGTTCCTCATAGTTCTCATCATGGTATCCCTCCAACCCCGTGATGGCCTCGAAAGCCCCACGAAACTGCAAGCTCAGCTGCTCGCTGCCCCTGAAAAGATTGCGGTTGAGATAAGTCAACGACGCCGCAGCGCCGAGGTCGCCAGCCGTATTGGTGCCTTCAGGTTGGAAAGAGATGGAGGATGGCTTCTGCGTGCTCACCTGGATGTCGCAGTCGAGAAGCGTCGTGTCGGGCACCTCCGTGAAGCGTATGTTGGTGTACCTGACTGCCTGCAAGCGGGCAAACTTGTTGTAGGTGGACTGCAAGGCGGAGGCGCTGAAGGGCTGGCCTTCGGTCAACGCGGTGGCCATCTCCAACACCGGACGCCGCAAATGCAAAGAGCCGTCGCCTCCATGATGGTAGGTGACCGAACGTATGTAATAACGCGGATGGGCCGTCGCCGGAGCGTTGCTGCCGGCATGATATTTCACAAGATGTAACGTGAGATTCACCTGATTGTCCAAGCTCGATGAATCGGCGTCAAACATGATGTAATCCTTATGAAACTTGTAAAAGCCTGAATCCAAGAGGATGGACGTGATGCGCTTTCGCTCTTCGTTCAGGCGCGACACATTGAACCTCTCGCCCGCTCGCAGCCCCAACGACTGTGGCTTCTTGGACTTGGCTGCCCAATGCTTCCCATAGTTGGAAAGGACGCGAGCGATGACCGAATCCTCTATGTTGTAGGACATCCGGCCTATGTAGTAAGGTGTTCCCGGGAAAAGCGTATAGATGGCTTTGAGCTTCTTCCCCTTGACCTGGGTTTGCAAGTCCACCGAAGCATGCATATATCCTTGGTTGACCATGGCCTGCCGCAGGTCTTCGACCGATATGCGGGCTTGCACGCTATCATACACGACGGGCTTTTCGCCAATGCGATGCAGGGTGCGGTTGATCCACTTCGTGGAGTCGCGGCCAGACAAGGCGTAGGTGGCCATAGGAATCTTAAAGACAGAGAACCACTTGGAATTGGCCTTCTGGCGTATGTAGGGAGAAAGGGAGGACGCGTCAAAACCCTTCTCGCCACTCTTCACCTCAACACTCTCCAGAAGATATTTTTCCTCCGGGACAAACTTCGTGGCGCTGCATGACCATAGCAGACAGACAATGACGAGGTGAAAAAGAAATCGTTGCGGTTTCAAGAATTTAAACATTTAGAATGCAAAGTTACGGTTTTTTGTCAACAGAACCGAGAGGAGCATTACATTTTTTTGCTATTTCCAACTTTATTCACTACCTTTGCAATAAATCATTATCATCATGGACATCGTAAACTCACAATTCGTCATATCTGCTCCCCGAGTGAGCATGTGCCCAACTGACAACAAGCCAGAGTTCGCATTTATCGGACGCAGCAATGTGGGCAAGTCTTCGCTGATCAACATGCTCTGCAACCACAAGGGGCTTGCCAAGACCAGTTCCACACCGGGAAAGACGTTGCTCATCAACCATTTCATCATCAACAAGGAATGGTATCTGGTGGACCTCCCCGGCTATGGCTTTGCCAAGCGGTCCAAAAAGGTGCAGGAAGACATAGACCGCATGATCCGCTCTTACATCCTGCAACGCGAGCAGCTGGTCAACCTCTTCGTGCTGATAGACATCAGACATGAGCAGCAGAAGATCGACAGGGAGTTTATCGATTGGCTCGGACTTTCCCAAATTCCCTTCTCCATCATCTTCACCAAGGCCGACAAGCTGAGTGGCGGACGCGCCAAAGCCAACGCCAAGGCATGGATCGACGCCTTGCTCGACACATGGGAGACACCGCCGCCCTACTTCATCACCAGCGCCGAAGACAAGACTGGGCGCCAGGAAGTGCTGGACTACATCGATGACATCTTGAAGAAGCTATGACACCTTACCTGGACATACAAAACCTGACGAAACGCTTCGGGGCACGCGTCTTGTTTGAAGACATCTCATTCTCGATCGCGGAAGGACAGAAAGTGGGCCTCATCGCACATAACGGAACGGGAAAATCGACACTCATGTCCATTCTCACCGGACACGAGGGCTACGAGAGCGGTTCCATCATCTGGCGCAACGGACTGAAGATTGGCTACTTGGAGCAAACGCCTAAGTTCGACCCCGAAGAGTCGGTGCTTGACGCTTGCTTCAACCATCAGGGCAATGAGGAAAAGGTCCTGAGGGCCAAGCAAATCCTGACGCAGCTCCACATCACCGACTTGCAACAGCCCATAGGACAGCTGAGCGGCGGTCAGCAGAAGCGGGTGGCCTTGGCCAACGCCTTGCTCAACGACCCCGACTTTCTGCTGCTTGACGAGCCTACCAACCATCTGGACCTTGAGATGATTGTCTGGCTGGAGGGATATCTGAGCCGCTCCACCCTCACCCTGCTCATGGTGACCCACGACCGCTACTTCCTCGACCATGTGTGCAACATCATCCTCGAACTGGCGGATGAGCGCATCTACACCTACCGGGGCAACTACAGCTATTACCTGGAGAAACGCCAGGAGCGGATAGACAACCAAAGGGCGGAAATCGCACGGGCCAACAATCTCTACCGCACCGAGCTGGAGTGGATGCGCCGCATGCCACAGGCTCGCGGGCACAAAGCACGATACCGCGAAGAGGCCTTCTACGAGCTTGAAGCCAAAGCCAAGCAACGCATAGAAGACCGGCAGATGCGCCTGAAGGCCAGCAACGTGTACATCGGGTCGAAAATATTCGAGTGCCAATACGTTTCCAAGAAGTTTGAGAACAACGGACGGGAGAAAGTCATCCTGGACAACTTCTACTACAATTTCGCCCGGTTCGAGAAAATGGGCATTGTCGGAAACAACGGCACAGGCAAATCCACCTTTGTGAAAATGCTCCTGGGACTCGTGCCGCCGGACGCTGGAAAGTTTGACATAGGCGAGACGGTACGCTTCGGGTATTTCTCGCAGGAGGGATTGAAGTTTGACGAGAACGAGAAGGTCATAGACGTGATAACCGACATTGCCGACTACATCGACTTGGGTGGCGGGCGAAAAATGACCGCTTCGCAATTTCTCAACTACTTCATGATACCACCCGAGGAGCAACACAACTTTGTCTACAAGCTGAGCGGAGGTGAGCGACGCAAGTTGTACCTGTGCACCGTGCTCATGCGCAACCCCAACTTCCTGGTGCTCGACGAGCCCACCAACGACCTGGACATACAGACCCTCCAAGTGCTGGAAGAATACCTGCAAGACTTCCCCGGGTGCGTGATCATCATCAGCCACGACCGTTACTTCATGGACAAGGTGGTCGACCACCTGCTGGTCTTCAAGGGCGATGGAGAGGTGAAGGACTTCCCTGGCAACTACACCCAGTACCGCGAATGGCAGTCGTTGAAATCGAAAGAGGAAGAAAAGGCGAAAGCCTCCAAGGTCTCTCAAGACAGCGCAAACAAGAAGAAGGACTATCATCACGATGACAGGCGCCGCATGTCCTACAAGGAGAAGCGTGAATATGAACAGCTGGAAAAGGACATCAAGGCCCTCGAGGCAGAAAAGGCAAGCCTGGAGGATGCACTAAGCTCAGGCCAACTCACCGTGGACGAAATAACCGAGAAGAGCAAGCGACTGCCTGTCGTCAACGATGAACTGGACGAAAAGGAGATGCGTTGGCTCGAGCTCGACGAACTGGACCATTAGGAAAGGCCAAACCATGTGACAAGAGGAGGTCACCATGCACAGACAAGCAGGCAAGTCACTTGCATCCCGTTGGCGCATGAGAAGTGCCGTCGCATTTCTCATGTTCCACATTTTCGCCTGTCCCATCGCATGTAGCGGCAATGTCTTGACACAAGTCGTCCCCGTCCCATCCGCACCCCTTGAAGGGACTCCACCGGTCAGCGACACGAGAGAAAGGACAGGGAACGCCCTCGTCGACCGCATCTTCCGCTACGGCGAGCTGGTGGAGTCCACGTTCACGCCACAAGACACAAGTTACGCATACACCAAGTTTTTCTTGCGCGTCAACCGCAAGAACCCCACCCTCTTGTTAGTGCCGTCGGTATATGCCATCGCCCACCGGGCAGAGCGCGAGTTTGCGGGAGAGTCATACAACAGGATCTACCCGGGCGAGGCTCGCCACTATGAAAGCGAGAACCTCATCAGCCTGACCACCATACCCCACAAGCGAAGCGCCTTTGACGTCATGCTGAAGTATCTCACGCCTAACATCTACCGTGAGACCATCATCGACAACACCATCATCTCTCCTTTTCACGCCGTCAATCATCGCTTCTACAGTTACAAGACCAGCGCCATGCCCAATGGCCAGGCCTTGCTGACATTCACGCCCAAGCGCAAAAACACCCAACTGGTGATTGGCACAGCCATCGTGGACACGTCAAGCGGGCGCATCGCATCGTGCGACTTCACGGGCGAATACGACATGATCAACTTCCAAATGCACTTGGACATGGGGAAAAACGCCCGTTCCACTGGAGCGGGAAACAACCTTTCGCCCATTCCTTCAAGATGTGAAGTCACCTTCAAGTTTGGTTTTTTGCGCAGCAAAGTCACAGGCAGGTACGTGGCCCGCTATGGCCTGTCGGCTCCTCTCCCCTCAGCCGCCGGCCTCTCCGACCATGACAAGCTCTGCCAAGTGCGCCCCGAAAGGCTAAGCGATGAGGAGCAGAGACCTTATCTGGATCTTGCCAGACAGCAACGCCTGGAAGACTCCTTGAGAAGCGACACGGCTCTCACAAACGCCAAGAAGAAAAAACGCAACTTCGCCAAGGACGTCTTGTGGGATGCTGTCGGAGACAACATTTTCAATCGTGTCAGGACACATTTTGGCCTCAACAACCAGGGGTACATCCGTCTTAACCCTGTGCTGAACCCGCTCTACATGGGGTATGACCACCGACGTGGCTTCACTTACAAAGTGGACTTGCGCGCCAGCTATCAGACTTCCCACAACTCGGAGGTATCGACACGCCTCAAGGCCGGTTACGCCTTCAAGCAACACCAGTTTTTCTTCAGGCTTCCTGTCTATTATTATTTCAACAAACAACGCAACGGATACCTCAAGTGGGAATGGAACAACGGCAACCACATCCGCAACGCATCGGTACGGCGGCAGATAGAGCAGGAGCAGCCCGACAGCACCTTATATGACTACGACAGGCTGAACGAGTTCAAGCAAATGGAGATGCGGGCCATCTTCAACTATGACCTTTCTGACCGATGGAGCATACAGATAGGTTCACTTTTCCAAAGAAAGACGGCCGTCCACAAGCGCGACTTTGACACGTTCGGATGGGAGAAAGAATACAGGTCATTCGCTCCCGTCGCGGAAATACAATACCGGCCCATGGGATGGAGCGGCCCGGTGATCACTCTCGACTATGACAGGGGCATCAAGGGAATAGCCAAAGCCAACACAGGCTATGAGCGCTGGGAGCTCAACGCTGACTATATCCGCCATGTCAACAAACTGCAGTCCTGGCAGATGCGTGTCGGGACGGGCTTCTACACCATGAAGGACCGTGACGCCTACTTTCTCAACTACGAGAATTTCAGGGAGAACAACCTGCCCAACGGTTGGAACGATGACTGGAGCGGCGACTTCGAACTGTTGCGGGGAGACACCTACAACACCTCCGACTACTACATCCGCGCCAACGTGACCTACGAGAGCCCCTTGCTCTTGCTGAGCTGGCTGCCCAAGATTGGCCATTACGTGGAGATGGAACGGGTGTATGTCTCGACGCTCGACGTGCGCCATGTCCATCCTTATGTCGAGGCGGGATACGGCTTCACGTGCCGCCTCATGTCGATGGGCCTGTTCTTCAGCAACGGACGGGGCAACCGCACATTCGGCGTCACATTCGGATTTGAGCTGTTCCGCAAGTGGTGAGACGACCACCATCAACTAAGCACGCTCTCTCCAAGCCCATACTAACCAAACGAGGAAAGCCACTTCCCCGTAGCCCTCTCAGGCAACGGGAAAGTGGCTTTGTCATTATTCAGAAGCTATCAGACTGACGACTTGTTTAATACTCCTCCCACGACTTGATGTCGACCGCCTCCAAGTCAAGTGTGCAGAACGCATGGATGAAAGCGGAGGCCAAACGGCTGTTGGTAATCAACGGCACGTTCAGGTCCACAGCCGCACGGCGAATCTTGTAGCCGTTGGTCAGCTCGTGTGGCGTCAGGTCCTTCGGAATATTGACCACCATGTCTATCTTCTTCTCATGGAGCAGGGTCATGGCTTGAGGCTCCTTGCCCTCGTCCGACGGCCAGTAGACCATGGTGTTGGGGATGTTGTTCTCTGAGAGATACTTGCTTGTTCCGCCTGTGGCGTAGAGCTCATACCCATGGCTGATGAGCTCCTTCGCAGCATCGAGCATCTCCGCCTTCTGCTTGGCGCCGCCCGTGGACAGGAGCACGGTGTGCTTCGGGATGCGGTGGCCCACAGAGAGCATGCTCTTGAGCAAAGCCTGGTTGGTGTCGTCGCCCAGGCAACCGACCTCACCCGTGGAGCTCATGTCGACACCCAGCACCGGGTCAGCCTTCTGCAAGCGGTTGAAGCTGAACTGTGAAGCCTTGATGCCCACATAGTCGAGATCAAACAGGTTCTTGTTGGGCTTTTCCACCGGCACGCCCAGCATCACCTTGGTAGCCAGGTCGATGAGATTGAGCTTCAGCACCTTGCTCACAAACGGGAACGAACGGCTGGCGCGGAGGTTGCACTCGATGACGAGTATGTCGTTGTCGCGAGCCATGAACTGGCAGTTGAAGGGACCGGAGATGTGCAACTCCTCGGCAATCTTGCGAGCCACCCGCTTGATGCGGCGCACCGTCTCCACGTACAACTTCTGCGGGGGGAACTGGATGGTGGCGTCGCCCGAGTGCACGCCGGCAAACTCGATGTGCTCTGAGATGGCGTAAGCCAGCACCTCGCCATTGCGGGCCACGGCGTCGAACTCAATCTCCTTGGCGTTCTCGATGAACTTGGACACCACGACGGGATGGTCTTCGCTCACATTGGCAGCCAACTGGAGGAAGCGTTCAAGCTCCTCCTTGTTGGAACAGATGTTCATGGCAGCACCCGACAGCACGTAGCTGGGACGCACCAATACCGGGAATCCCACTCGATCCACAAACTGGTCGATGTCCTGCATGCTTGTCAGCGCACTCCACTCCGGCTGGTTGATGCCGTTGCGGGTCAACATGCTTGAGAACTTGGCACGGTCCTCGGCGTTGTCGATATCCTTGGCCGACGTTCCGAGGATGGGCACATTCTCCGCGTCCAGGTGCATGGCCAGGTTGTTGGGGATCTGTCCGCCCGTGGACACGATGACGCCATGCGGATTCTCCAGTTCGATGATGTCCATCACACGTTCAAATGTCAGCTCATCAAAATAGAGACGGTCACACATGTCATAGTCGGTCGACACGGTCTCCGGGTTGTAGTTGATCATGATGCTGCGGTAGCCCTGCTTGCGGATGGTGTTGAGCGCCTGCACGCCACACCAGTCGAACTCCACAGACGAGCCGATGCGGTAAGCACCCGACCCGAGCACGATGACCGACTGGCGGTCGGTGCTGAAGGTGATGTCGCTCTTCACGCCCGCATAGGTGACATAGAGGTAGTTGGTCTGCGCAGGATACTCCGCGGCCAAGGTGTCAATCTGCTTGACAACGGGCAGGATGCCATACGACTTGCGCTGGCGGCGCACCACGAGCATGGCCTTGTACATGTTGCCCAGCTCGGTCTCGAGGCCGATGGCACGGGCAATCTGGAAGTCGGTGAAGCCATAAACCTTGGCCTCGCGCATCAAGTCGCGGTCCAGCGTGTTGATGTTCTTAGCCTTCAGCTTCTCATCGATGTCGATGATGTGCTTCAGCTTATAGAGGAACCACTTGTCTATCTTGGTCAGGTCATGTATCTGGTCGATGGTGTATCCCTTGTGCATGGCCTTGGAGATGACAAAGACACGCTTGTCCGTGGGCTCACAGAGCGCCTCGTCGATATTGGGAATTTCCAGTTCCTTGTTCTCCACAAATCCGTGCATGCCCTGTCCGATCATGCGCAGTCCCTTCTGCAAGGCCTCCTCAAAGTTTCGTCCGATGGCCATCACCTCGCCGACACTCTTCATCGACGAGCCCAGCTCCTTGTCGACGCCACGGAACTTGCTCAAGTCCCATCTGGGAATTTTGCAGACCACATAGTCGAGTGCAGGCTCAAAGAAGGCGCTGGTGGTCTTGGTCACCGAGTTTTTCAGTTCAAAAAGCCCATAGCCCATGCCCAGCTTAGCGGCCACGAAAGCCAAGGGATAGCCTGTGGCCTTGGATGCAAGCGCAGAGCTACGGCTCAGTCGGGCGTTGACCTCGATGACACGATAGTCCTCGCTGTTGGGGTCGAAAGCATACTGCACGTTGCACTCTCCGACGATGCCGATGTGCCTGACGATGCGGATGGACAGGTCGCGCAACTTGTGATACTCCGAATTGGTAAGCGTCTGCGACGGGGCGATGACGATGCTCTCTCCGGTATGGATGCCCAGAGGGTCGAAGTTCTCCATGTTACACACGGTGATGCAGTTGTCGAAACGGTCGCGCACCACCTCATACTCTATTTCCTTCCAGCCCTTCAGGCTCTTTTCCACCAGCACCTGGGGTGAGAAAGAGAAGGCCTTCTCACAAATCTTCTGCAGCTCAGCGTCGTTGTCGGCAAAGCCCGAACCCAGTCCGCCAAGGGCGTATGCGGCACGCACGATGACGGGGTAGCCCAGGTCAGCGGCTGCTTTCTGCGCCTGCTCCATGTTCTCGCAGGCCTCACTCTTGATGGTCTTCACCTTGATCTCGTCGAGCTTCTCGACGAAGAGCTCGCGATCCTCCGTGTCCATGATAGCCTGCACGGGTGTGCCAAGCACCTTGACTCCATACTTCTCAAGGATGCCTTGCTCGTAGAGCTGCACGCCACAGTTGAGCGCGGTCTGTCCGCCGAAGCTCAGGAGGATGCCGTCCGGCTTCTCTTTCTGGATGACGCGCTCCACAAAATAGGGTTGCACGGGCAGGAAATAGATGTGGTCTGCAACGCCCTCCGAGGTCTGCACGGTGGCGATGTTGGGGTTGATGAGCACCGTCTCCACGCCCTCTTCGCGCAGGGCCTTCAAGGCTTGTGAGCCCGAGTAGTCGAATTCGCCTGCCTCACCAATCTTCAGGGCGCCTGAACCCAGGAGGAGGACTTTCTTTATGTTTGGATCTTTCATGAGATATCTGTTATTACGTTAGTTGCTCAAGCGTTCAATGCCTCTATAAACTTGTCGAACATGAACATCGTGTCCACGGGTCCGCTGCAAGCCTCGGGGTGGAACTGGGAAGTGAACCAGGGATTGGTCTTGTGGCGGATGCCCTCGTTGCTGCCGTCGTTCATGTTGACAAAGAGCTCCGTCCACTCGCTGCCCAGGGTCTTGCTGTCAACGGCGTAGCCATGGTTCTGCGAAGTGATGTAGCACTTGTCCGTGCCCACAAGCCTGACTGGCTGGTTGTGGCTCCGGTGTCCATACTTCAACTTATAGATGGTGGCTCCGGCAGCCTTGCCCAGCAACTGGTTGCCCATGCAGATGCCACAGATGGGCTTGCGGCTGAGGTTCATCTGCTTCTTGATGATGTCGACCGCGTCTTGGCAGGTGTCGGGGTCGCCAGGGCCGTTGGCGAGGAACAGGCCGTCGAAGTCCATGTCGGTATAGTCGTAGTTCCATGGCACACGGATGACCTCCACGCCACGCTCGATGAGGCAACGGATGATGTTGGCCTTCACGCCGCAGTCGACGAGCACGACCTTCTTTCCCGCGCCCTCGTTGTAGCGGATAACCTCCTTGCACGACACCTTGTCGACGAAATTGACACCTTCGTAGTTGGCCTCCGGCACCTCATCGGGAGCGTCGTCGAAGATGATTTTGCCCATCATCACGCCATGCTCGCGAAGCACTTTGGTGAGCTCACGCGTGTCAATGCCGGTTATGCCGGGCACATGCTCACGCTTGAGCCAGTCGGAGAGGCTCTCCACGGCATTCCAATGGCTGTACTGCTCGCTGTAGTCAGCACAGATCATGGCGGCCACATAGATCTTGTCGCTCTCCATGAAACGAGGCAGCGTGTTGGCCTCAAACGTGAATGGCGGCACACCGTAATTGCCTATAAGGGGAAAGGTGAACGTCAATATCTGGCCGGCGTAAGAGGGGTCGGTGAGCGACTCGGGATAGCCCATCATGGCCGTATTGAACACCACTTCGCCGGCGACGGGTTTCTCATAGCCGAATGACTTGCCATGGAAGCGTGTGCCATCTGATAGCACCAAGGTTACTTTCTTCATCTTCTATCGTTGTTTATCTGAATTTCTCAATCGTACAAATGTAAGCAATTATTTTTAAAGTATGCGTCAAGAAAGTGGAAAAACGCATCATTTCCATTTCTTTTCGACATAATTGACAAACGCCTGGTTGCACAGGCGGGTGCCTCCGGGTGTGGGATAGTGACCGGTGAAGTACCAGTCGCCCTTGTGGTTGGGGATGGCAGAGTGCAGGCCGTCGATGCTTTGGAAGACGATCTCTATGGGTGTCGTCATGCCCTCGGGACGGAGCATCTCCACAATCTTCTTGTTGATCTCATCGACCGTGAAGGGCTCGTAGACATCGCGTACGCAGTTGCGCATCTCACCCACGGGCTTACGCAGCTCGGCCTTGCATGCCTCATAGGTATCGAGGACGACATGCTCCATGCCCCTGTCCTTGAGCAGGGCCACGGTGGCACGGAAGACGCAGAACTCCTCGAGACGGGCCATATCGATGCCGTAATAGTCGGGATAACGTATCTGTGGTGCCGAGCTCACCATGACGATCTTCTTGGGGTGCAGGCGGTCGAGGATGTGGAGGATGCTCTCCTTCAAGGTCGTGCCGCGCACGATGCTGTCGTCGATGATCACAAGATTGTCCACTTCGGGCTGCAGGCTACCGTAGGCAATGTCGTAGACATGGGCGGCCAAGTCGTTTCGGGCGTTGCCCTCTGTGATGAACGTGCGGAGCTTGATGTCTTTCCACGCCACTTTCTCCGACCTGACATAGTCGTGGAGGATCTCCTCGAGCTCCTCATGTGTCGGCATGCGGCCCAGGGATTCGATGCGCTTGATTTTCTGTTCGTTCAAGTAATGCTTGAAGCCGTGGAGCAGCCCGTAGAACGCCACCTCGGCCGTATTGGGTATAAACGAGAACACGGTATGGGCGATGTCTCCGTCGACGGCCTTCAGCACCTGCGGCGTGAGCTGCTCACCCAGTTTCTTGCGCTCGCGATAGATATCTTGGTCAGATCCACGCGAGAAGTAGATACGTTCAAACGAGCAAGCGCTGTCGCCCCGCTGGTCGAGGATGCGTTTTACGGCCACTTCGCCGTTGCTGCGCACGAGCAGCGCACATCCCGGCTGCAGTTCCTGTATGTTCTCATACTCCAGGTCAAACGTTGTTTGGAGCACGGGGCGCTCAGAGGCCAGGATGACGATCTCGTCATTGCAGTAATAGAATGCGGGGCGGATGCCCCAGGGGTCGCGCATGGAGAACATCTCTCCGCTGCCCGTCAGGCCACAGACCACATAGCCGCCGTCAAAGTCGGTCATGGTGCTCTTCAGCACATTCTCCATTTGCACATGCTGGTCAATATAGTCGGTGATGGCCTCGTTTTCCAACCCTTGGTGCTGGGCCTCCACGAAGTTGCGCTCCACCTCGCGGTCGAGGCGATGGCCCATGGCTTCCATCATGATGTAGCTGTCGCTATAGATGCGGGGGCATTGGCCCTGGCGGGTGAGCTTCCCAAAGACCTCATCAACGTTGGTCATGTTGTAGTTGCCACAGAGACAGAGGTTCTTGGCTTTCCAATTGTTGCGGCGCAAGAAGGGATGCACATATTTCAAGCCGCTCTTGCCAGTGGTGGAATAGCGCAAGTGGCCCATGTAGAGCTCGCCTGCGAAGGGCATTTCCTGATAATCGAAGTCGGTGTTGTCGCTACAATATTTGCGGGCCTCCACTATCTGCTTGCGGGCCGAGCCCATGATCTCGGTGATGGCATTGGCACCCTCGGCGCGCTCGCGGAACATGTACTCATGGCCGGGTTGTGTGTGCAGTTTCACCGACGCCATGCCTGCGCCTTCCTGTCCACGGTTGTGTTGCTTCTCCATCATGAGATAGAGTTTGTTGAGACCGTACATCCAGGTGCCATATTTCTGCTGGTAGTAGCTCAGGGGCTTCAGCAGGCGAATCATCGCCACACCACAATCCTCGTGTATATCCTTATCCATAATATCTTACAATAACTAAAATCAATCGCATATTTATAAAAAAAGATTGAAATACAAAGAAACTCAAACTTCGTGAAATTCTTTATATTCCAATCTTGCTATTTCATATCTCTCTGTGTCTCTTCAACAACTAATTCCTTAAGATGTTGACCAGCAACGACGCTACGGATGTGACAATGCCGATAAACGAGAACCAAATGGTGGTGCTGCTGCCGATGGCCGAGTTCTTGGCCTTCACGGAGTTGGGCTCCACATAAATGATGTCATTTTGCTGGAGATAATAGTAAGGTGAGTTGATGATGTTGGCATCATTGAGGTTGAGTCGATAGGCGTGTTTCTCGCCATTGGCGTCCTCGCGGATGAGAAGCACGTTGTCGCGCTTGCCGTAGATGGTGAGGTCGCCAGCTTGGGCTATGGCCTCGATGATGCTCATCTTCTCTGTCGAGACGGGCTTCACGCCGGGCTGGTTGACCTCTCCCGTCACCGTGACGCGATAGCTGGCCATACGCACCGTGACGATAGGGTTCTCCTTCTCCGAAAGATAGGGCTTCACCTTGCTCTTGATGAGATCCTCGCAGGCCGTCTTGGTCAGGCCTGCCACATGGAGCGTGCCGACAACCGGGAAGCTGATGTTGCCTTCGTTGTCAACCAAGTAGCCCTGAAGGGATCCCGTACCGTTGTTAGACAACTGTCCGCTGGTGCCAACGGTGTTGCTCACCGTGAGGTTAAATGGTGCCGAGGCGGCCGGATTAGTGGTGATGACGGTGATGGTCAGCATGTCCTTGGGCATGATGCGTGCATCGTAAAGTCCACGTGAGGCTGCCAGGCTGATGGTGTCAATGTTTTGGAAATAAGCAACCTTCTTGCTGCTTGAACAACCATCCATCAAGATGATCATTGCCAATAAAACGAATGGGAGAAGTAGTTTCTTCATATTAAAAACTTAACTATTAGCTTCTGAATTCTTTTGCAAAATTACGATATATTTTTGAAAGCCACAAAACAAACGGGAGAAAAATACAGGCAAATCCGCAAATCCGCAAATTCGCGCACTGGGCGCCCCTATCCCGACTGGCAGGGACACTGGCCGAGAGAACGCTTCGCCAGGAGCCAAGACACATTGGCTGCTGGCGGAAAAATAACGACAATAGGGCAAGCCGCATCTGCGGCCTGCCCTATGGGGATGCTGCTCCTGGCAAAGCGTGTGTGGATGGTGACGCCTCGCCCAATGGTCAATAGAACTTGAAGTAGCGGCGGGCATTGTTATAGGAGATGTCCTCCACCATACGGGCCAGCGCTTCATGGTCGTTGGGCAGGAGGCCTTTCTCTACGTCGTTGCCCAGCAAGTTGCAGAGCAGACGGCGGAAATACTCGTGGCGCGGATAGCTCAGGAACGAACGGCTGTCGGTGAGCATGCCAACGAACCTGGACAACAGACCCAACACGGACAAAGCGTTCATCTGCCGCGTCATGCCGTCCAGTTGGTCGTTGAACCACCAGCCGGAGCCAAACTGTATCTTGCCGGGCGTGACGCCATCCTGGAAGTTCCCGAGCATGGTGGCAATCATCTCATTGGCACAGGGGTTGAGCGTGTAAAGGATGGTGCGTGTCAGTTTGCCCTCTTCGTTGAGCTCGTTGAGGAAATGGCTCATGGCGCGAGCCGTGTTGAACTCGCCGATGGAGTCGAAACCCGTGTCGGGTCCCAACTGTTTGAACATTCTGGTGTTGTTGTCGCGGATGGCTCCATAGTGGTATTGCTGCGTCCAGTCGGCATCGCTATCCATCTCGCCACACATCCGCAGGAAGGCGTGTTTGTACTGGCGCACTTCCAACTCGGACAGTTGCTGGCCACGGAGGGCCTTCTCGAAGATGGTCTCTATCTGCGAGTCGGTGTAGGGATCGTCATAAAACTCCTCCACACCATGGTCGGACAACTTGCAACCGTTGGCGGCAAAGAACTCGTGACGCCGCTGCAAGGCATCGACCATGTGGGCATACGTGTCCACCTCAATGCCGCTCACCTTGCCCAGTTGCTCCATGTACTCGGCGAAGTCCGGCTTCTCGATGTTCATGGCCTTGTCGGGGCGCCAAGCCGGAATCATCTTGACCTCAAAGCCGCTGTCACGCGTCGCCTTGTGCCATCGCAGGTCGTCAACGGGATCGTCGGTGGTGCAGACACATTCCACATGATAGCGACGCATCAGTCCACGGGCGCTGTACTCAGGCTGTTTGAGTTTCTCGTTGCACTCTTCATATATCTCACGGGCGGTCGCGGGGCTCAGGAGCTTGGTGATGCCGAACGCGGTCTTCAACTCCAAATGGGTCCAATGATAGAGGGGGTTGCGGAAGGTATACGGCACGGTCTCAGCCCACTTTTCAAATTTCTCCCAATCGCTGGTGTCTGAGCCTGTGCAATACTTCTCGGGAACACCATTGGTGCGCATGGCGCGCCACTTGTAATGGTCGCCACCCAACCACAACTCGGTAATGCTACGAAACTGGTGATCCTCAGCCACCATTTGCGGCACCAAGTGGCAATGGTAGTCGATGATGGGCATCTTGGCTGCGTGATTGTGAAACAAATCCTGCGCCGTCTCCGTCTCGAGCAGGAAGTTCTCGTCCATGAATGCTTTCATTTGCTTAGTCGATTTGTTTGTTTTTTTGATTTGTTGGTGCAAAAATAGCATAATTCTTTGGATTATCATGTCTTTTAACTAATTTTGCACTAAAGATAGCGAAGCAGATGAACAAAGTATTGCTGATTTACACCGGAGGGACCATCGGAATGGGGCACAACAGCCAGACGGGCGCGCTGGAGCCCCTTGACTTCAACCATCTTGTGGACTCAATGCCCGAGTTCCGCCTGATCAAGGCTCAAATTGATGTTTACCAGTTCACGCCCCCCATCGACTCCAGTGACATATCACCCGAGAGGTGGGCTTACCTGGTGCGTATCATCTCGCGCAACTACAACAACTATGACGGCTTTGTCATCCTGCACGGGACAGACACCATGGCCTACACGGCTTCGGCCCTGTCGTTCATGCTGGGCAATCTGACGAAGCCCGTCATCCTCACGGGGTCGCAATTGCCCATCGGGCAGCTTCGCACGGACGGCAAGGAAAACCTGGTGACGAGCATCGAGCTGGCTTCCATGAAGAACGCAGAGGGCAACGCCATCATCCCGGAGGTGTGCATCTACTTCAGCGGACGACTGTTGCGCGGCAACAGGGCCACGAAGATCAACGCCGACGGATTCTACGCATTTGAGTCGTTCAACTATCCTCACCTGTGCGACGCAGGGGTCAACTTCACGTTCCACACGCACCATGTGCTCCAGCCCGACTTCTCCAAGCCACTGTCGCCCCACCTGGCCATGGACAACAATGTGGTGGTACTAAGCCTGTTTCCCGGCATCCAGGAGAACATCATCCGCGGCGTGCTGGGCATCGAGAACCTCCGGAGCATCGTCATGCGCACGTTTGGAAGCGGCAACGCACCCCAGCAGCCTTGGTTCCTCAGGCTCCTGAAAAGGGCATCGGAACGGGGCATCATCATCGTGAACATCAGCCAATGCGTGGCTGGAACGGTGGAGATGAAGCGCTATGGGGCGGGCTACCAGCTACAGGACATCGGAGTCGTGTCGGGCTACGACTCAACCGTCGAGGCCGCTGTCACCAAGTTGATGTATCTGCAAGCCTGCTACACAGACACCAACATCATCAGAAAACTGATGAACGAACCGATTGCTGGGGAAATCAGCAGGTGATCAATACGGGAGAAGCCTCATGATTGCCATCGCTACTGAGGGAAGCGACTTGGGGCTTTACGCAAAAACTTTGCGCAACGACAAACAAAATAACTTTGCGCAACGACAAACAAAATCTTTGCGCAACGACAAACAAAATCTTTGCGCTTGCGCAAACAAAAAAGTCGCAAAGCCAATGCCTTGCGACTCTAATATTGACAATTGTCAAAATAAGATTATTTCTTGAAGAAATCCTTCACGGCCTCGTTAGGGACCATACGCTCATCGAAGACGTAAGCACCCGTCTTGGGGCTCTTCACCATCTTGATGACCTTTGAATATGCGCGACCATCCGTAGAACCTTCATGGAGGGTGGCAACCGCTTTCTTTGCCATAGTGTCTTACTTTAAATTAACTAAACAATGGATTACTTAATCTCCTTGTGCACCGTCATCTTCTTCAAGATGGGGTTATACTTCTTGAGCTCAAGACGCTCGGGAGTATTCTTGCGATTCTTCGTGGTGATGTAGCGGCTTGTTCCGGGCAGACCAGAGTTCTTCATCTCTGTGCACTCCAGAATAACCTGCACTCTATTACCCTTAGCTTTCTTTGCCATGATGATTATTCTCCTATAACTTTAATGTCCTTCCAATCGCAATAACCCTTGGCAACAGCCTGTTTCAGGGCAGCATCAAGACCTACTTTATTAATGAGACGAAGACCAGCGGCACTGATCTTGAGGGAAATCCAGCAATTCTCTTCCACATAGAAGAACTTCTTGCTGAAAAGGTTAACGTCAAAGCTGCGCTTTGTGCGATGCTTTGAGTGAGACACATTGCAACCAATCTGTGCCTTCTTACCTGTGATCTGACAAATCTTAGACATTGCTATTCTTTGTTTTTGATTTCGATTTTGATACTTATTCCAAACAGAGTGCAAAATTATATAAAATTCTTTATACCACAAAGTTTTTGCCAAAGGAATGTCGTTTTTTAAGCATTTTTTTGTTTTTCAACGCCTAAACAGCCTCTGGCTTAACCTCATCCCCTCTTGTCACAATGGCAACCCGCCTGCCATCACGGCCGTAACGCAACATACCGGACCTGCGGGAGACTTCACTTGTTTTACTCGAAAATGATGGGGCGTTATCCGTAAAAGTTGTATCTTTGCATCAAGAATCACGAAACAAACAAGCAGATCATGAAATTCATCGCTATCATTCCGGCCCGCTTCGCCTCCACGAGGTTTCCAGGAAAGCCTTTGGCCCAGCTGGGCGGCAAGCCTGTCATCCAGAGAGTGTACGAACAAGTAACAAGCGAAATTGCCGAGGCATGGGTGGCCACCGACGACGAGCGCATCAAGAAAGCCGTGGAAGCCTTCGGGGGAAATGCCATCATGACCAGGCCAGACCACAAGAGCGGCACGGACCGCATAGAGGAGGCTGCCGAGAAAATCAACACCGACGCCGATGTCATCGTCAACATCCAGGGTGACGAGCCTTTCATCCAGGCCTCGCAGATACGAACAGTCTGCCAGCAATTCGACGACCCAGCCACCCAAATTGCAACCATCGGAAAACCTTTCACGAGCATGGAGGGGGTGGACAACCCCAACTCGCCCAAAATCGTGACGGACATCAACGGATTTGCACTCTACTTCTCCAGGTCGGTCATCCCCTACGTGCGCGGGAAAGAGCACGCCACATGGTTGGCGGATTTCCCGTTCCTCAAGCACCTGGGCATCTACGCCTATCGCCGCAGCGTGCTTCGCGAGATCACGCAACTTCCGCAGTCATCATTGGAAAAGGCCGAAAGCCTCGAGCAACTACGCTGGCTGCAGAACGGATACCACATCCGCGTGGGTGTCACAAACGTGGAGACTGTGGGTATCGACACCCCGGCAGACCTGGAGCGTGCCGAGCTGTTCCTCAAGGAAAATCAAGGCAACGCCTGAAAGGCGCAACAAAAAAAAGAGTCCTGGCATGTCCCTCCGAAAGATGCTTGCACCCTTCAAGGCTCACGTCAGAGCTCTTCTGCCTTTTTGTCACCTGTCATGCCCTCACAGGCCCGTTCCTGCCTGTTTCATCTCACCAAGCAGTTCCTTCTGACGCTCTGTGAGATGGGTGGGCAAGACCACGTTGTAGGTGATAATCAAGTCGCCGAACGTGCCGTCACCGCGGTCGTACCCCTTGCCACGCACACGCACTTTCGTACCGTTTTGTGTCTCCGGTCTCACCTTTAGCTTCAGCTTTCCGCCATTGCTCAGTTGTATGATGATCTGTCCTCCCAGCAATGCAGTATAGAGGTCAAGGTTGACCTTGGCGTTCATCTCGCCCGTGCTTCGACGCGCGCCCGACCTTGCACGGGCTCCGCTGCCCATGCCGCCAAACAGGTCCTGGAAGAAGCTGGAGAAACCACCGCCATTGCCAAAGCCCGAGAAGTCGAAGCCTTCAAAAGGCGAACCGCCACCAGAACCGCCCGCCCAATGGAAGCCACCGCCTCCTCCACCACCTTGCTGGTTGAAAGCGTCGGCGTTGCGCCAGTTCTCACCATACTGGTCATACTTCTTGCGCTTTTCCGGGTCGCCTATCACCTCATAAGCCTCGTTCAAGGCCTGGAACTTGGCCTTGGCCTTCGGGTCATCCGGATGAAGGTCGGGATGGAACTGCTTGGCGCGCTTGCGATAAGCTGCCTGAACATCCTTTTGAGGGATGTCCTTGTCCACTCCCAAGATCTTATAGTAATCAATAAATGCCATAGTTTATGCCTCCATTTCTTTGTTGTTATCTGAAGAGAGCATAGCAAAACACGTGCCACACACCGCATGCCCCAATGGCGGGTTTTACAAAAAGCAAAAAGCCAGGCCCTAAATGGACCTGGCGCGATTTGTTTCTTTTCACGAAAGCTATTAAGCCTCAGCGGGAGCCTCCTCAGCGGGAGCCTCTGTCTCAGCAGCCTCAGCAGCCTTGGCAGCTTCTGCCTCAGCCTTGGCCTTAGCCTCGGCAGCCTTCTTCTCGGCCACCTTCTTGGCGATAGTCTCGTTGATCTTCTTCTCAGCCTCGAGCTCCTTGGAAGCAGCCTCCTGCTTTGCCTTGGCTACGTTGCTGCGCAGAGCCTCGACCTTCTGGTCCTTGGCGGCCTTCCAGGCCTCAAACTTCTGCTGGCAAGCGGCCTCGTCGAAAGCGCCCTTCTTGACGCCACCCTTGAGGTGCTTCATCATGTAGACACCTTCGCCCTTCAAGATGTTGCGGACGGTGTCTGTGGGCTGTGCGCCATTCTCCACCCAGTAGAGAGCGCGCTCGAAATTCAAATCTACGGTTGCGGGATTGGTGTTGGGGTTGTAAGTACCAATCTTCTCAGTGAAACGACCATCACGTGGTGCTCTTGCGTCAGCGATAACAATGCGATAGAAAGCATAAGCCTTGTGACCGCCGCGCTGCAATCTGATTTTTGTTGCCATTTTGTTTTAAAACTTTTTAATTAGGTTTGAATGATGCTACTAACTCGTAATAGCGACTGCAAAGTTACACATTTCTCCGTGAATCTTTCCCGTCTCGGCATCGGCATCTTCTCTTTTTAAGCTTTATTAATACTTAAGTTTCGGATTTAACATAATTGGCTGCACTCGGCTTTCTTAAATTCGAAACTTAGTTTCGTTTTCCATTTAAGATGAGTTCTATGAATTAGCTTTGTCAGATTTTGAGACTCACTTCGAGGTCTGAGCGTCAGCGAGTGAGGAAGTATAGCGGGCGATACGAGCGAACGAGGTGACGGTCTGAGCCGAAAAGAGACTTCAAATTTCAGAAGAGCCTCTCCCTCGGACCGTCACCTATGATGCCGGCCACACAGAGTAGCCCCTCTGCGGCATCGAAGCAGAAGTGCTTGAAGGTGTAGTTGGGCGTGTGACGGACTTTTCACCTTTTATATAAGGTGGGTTCTATAAATTAGCTTTGTCAGATTTTGAGGTTCTTTTTGAGGTCATTTCGTTAGCGCGTGAGGGAGCATAGCGGGCTATGTGACCGAACAAGCTGACGGAATGGGCCAAAAAGAGACCAAAAGATGGCAAAACGTAATCCACTGTTTTTATATCGTTATGGTGGTAATTTATAGAATCCACCATAAGGTTCTTCCTGCCTTTGGAGTGAGGACGAAACGTATGGTATGGTATGGTATGGTATAGTCTTGCCACTCCGCAACATCGCCTGGCAAGAACTGAGCCTTCCGTTGGCGTGAGCGGTTTAACACAGTCTACGGCCAGGGCATCCCACACTCCTGGGGGCTTATTTCGATTTACATTCAGGCATTGGCCTCACCACTCCAAATGCTGCTGGAAGAGCCTGGCGGAAGAGGTCCGCAGACGGGGGCGCACTCATGTGAAAAGGCGCAATAGAGGTCTCATGCGGAGCCATGAAGTCAAACGAGGCGGTGCCATCCGATAGAAATCCCCCAATCCACAGTATCACTACTCAGATTGGGGGCTCTTTAACCTTTTAAAAACTAACCTTAACCTATTGAAATGAATCTATGTTGCAAAAATATATCATTCCCCCGCAACCTCTTGTCAAGATTTCAGTAAAATTTCAAAAATATTTCATCGCCAGCCATTCGCCTTCCCTTTTCGCCCTTTGTGGCACACCTTTTGCAATTCACACCTTAGAAAAAAATAACTCATAAAAAACATTACCATGCAGAAAGGCAATATTGGGGTTACGACCGAGAACATATTCCCCGTCATCAAAAAGTTTCTCTATTCAGACCACGAGATCTTCCTCCGCGAGATGATCAGCAACGCCGTCGACGCCACGCAGAAGCTGAAAACCCTGGCACAGAAGGGCGACTTCAAGGGCGAGTTGGGCGACCTGACCGTCCATGTGACACTGGACAAGGACGCCAAGACCCTGACCATCAGCGACCGTGGCATCGGCATGACAGCCGAGGAGATCGATAAATACATCAACCAGATAGCCTTCTCAGGCGTCACCGACTTCCTCGACAAATACAAGGACGAGGCCAACGCCATCATCGGACACTTCGGCCTCGGTTTCTACTCCTCATTCATGGTGAGCGACAAGGTGGAAATCGTCACCAAGAGCTACCGGGACGGTGCCAAGGCCATCCGCTGGAGCTGCGACGGCTCGCCCGCATTCACCATCGACGACGCCGAGAAGGCCGACCGCGGCTCGGACATCATCCTGCACATCTCTGACGACTGCAAGGACTTCCTGGAGAAGACGCGCATCGAGCAGCTGCTCAACAAGTACTGCAAGTTCATGCCCGTACCCGTAGCCTTCGGAAAGAAGACCGAGTGGAAAGACGGCAAGCAAGTCGAGACCGACCAGGACAACGTCATCAACAATGTGGAACCGCTCTGGACCAAGACGCCCTCAACGCTGAAAGACGAGGACTACAAGAAGTTCTACCACACCCTGTATCCCATGCAGGACGAGCCCCTCTTTTGGATCCACCTCAACGTGGACTACCCGTTCCACCTGACAGGAATCCTCTACTTCCCACGCACACACAGCAACATCGACTTGCAGCGCAACAAGATTCAGCTCTATTGCAACCAAGTCTTCGTAACCGACCAGGTGGAAGGCATCGTCCCCGACTTCCTCACCCTGCTCCACGGCGTCATCGACTCGCCAGACATCCCACTCAACGTGAGCCGCAGCTACCTGCAGAGCGATGCCAATGTGAAGAAGATCTCCACCTACATCACCAAGAAGGTGGCCGACCGCCTACAGCAGACGTTCAAGGAGGACCGCAAGGACTATGAGGCCAAGTGGGACGACCTGAAGATCTTCATCAACTACGGCATGCTCTCTCAAGACGACTTCTACGACCGCGCCAAGGACTTCGCACTCTTCAAGGACGTAGCCGGCAAGTATTTCACCTTTGAGGAATACAAGACCCTCATCAAGGACAACCAGACCGACAAGAACGGCGAACTCGTCTACCTGTACGCCACCAACAAGGAAGACCAGTACTCCTACATCAAGTCGGCCGAGGACAAGGGCTACAGCGTGCTCCTGCTCGACGGCCAGCTCGACGTGCCCATGGTCTCCATGTTGGAGAACAAGTTTGAGAAGAGCCACTTCGCCCGTGTGGACGCCGACATCATCGACCGTCTCATCGTCAAGGACGACAAGAAGGAGGAGACCCTCAAAGGTGACGACCGTGACAATCTGTCAGAGGTGTTCCGCTCGCAGATGCCCAAGATGGACAAGGCACAGTTCAACGTGGACGTCGAGTCACTGGGCGAGACAGCGCAGCCCGTCATCATCACCGAGAGCGAATACATGCGCCGCATGAAGGAAATGAGCCATTTCCAGCCCGGCATGAGTTTCTACGGACAAATGCCCGACACCTACACCATCGTGCTCAACGCCGACCACAAGCTCCTCAAGGAGGTGCTCAGCGACACCAACAAGGCTACAGAAGAGGCGCTCAAGCCCGTGGTGAGCGAGCTGAAGGGACTGTCCGCACGGCTGGCCGCCCTGCGCCAAGGACAAAGCGGCAAGAAGCCTGAGGAGATCACGCAGGAGGAAAAGGACGACCTGCAGAAGACAGAGAAGGCCGTAGACGAGCAACGCAACAAGAAAAACCAAATTCTCAGCGACTACGCCAAGGGCAACAACGTGGTGCACCAACTGATCGACTTGGCACTCTTGCAAAACGGCATGCTCAAGGGCGAGGCACTCGACAAGTTCCTCAAGCGCTCGGTCGACATGATCAAATAAGGCGACAACCCAATGACCAGACAAGAGCGTTACAGGCGTGCGCTTGACACGTTCCGGGCTACGCAACCTAACGTGACGACTGAGTTGCTGTTTGCCTCGGCATTCCAGTTGCTCGTCGCCACGGTGCTATCAGCCCAGTGCACCGACAAGCGCGTCAACCAAGTGACGGTCGGCCTGTTTGCCCGTTACCCCGATGCGCGCGCCATGGCCCAGGCGGAGCCCGACGACTTGCTGGAGCACATCAGCTCTGTGAGCTACCCCAATGCCAAGGCACGCCACCTGGTGGCCTTGGCACGAGGGCTGATGGCCGAGCACGGATGCGAAGTGCCCGATGACCACAAGGCCCTGACACGTCTGCCGGGCGTAGGGCAAAAGACGGCCAACGTCGTAGAAGCCGTATGGTTCGGACACGCCACCATGGCCGTCGACACACACGTCTACCGCGTGGCGCATCGCATGGGACTGGTGCCCAAGACGGCCAACACGCCGCTAAAGGTGGAACGCTACCTCATGGCACACATACCCCAAGCGGACATACCCAACGCACACCACTGGCTATTGCTCCACGGACGCTACACCTGCAGGAGCGCCAAGCCGCTCTGTGGCGACTGCCCATTTGGCGAATGGTGCCCCAAGCTATTGGATGGCAGCAAGTTGTGACACGATCATTCAATCTCAACATCACAAGCCCATGAACATACATCTCATACTGAACTTCCTGCAACAGCTTGCAGACAACAACTCCACCGCCTGGATGCACGAGCACAAGGCCCTGTACCAGGAAGCCCGGAAGGAGTTTGAGCAGGGAGTGGCCGACACCATCAACACGCTGACTCCCATCGACCCCACCATCGCCCACCTGGCACCTAAGGACTGCTGCTTCAGGCTCAACCGCGACATCAGGTTCTCGCAAGACAAAAGCCCCTACAAGCGTCACTTTGGCGCCTACATCTCAGCCCATGGCAAGAAAGGCCTGCACGGCGGCTACTACATCCACGTGCGTCCTGGACATTGCCTGCTGGCCACAGGTGCCTACTGGCTCCCCACCAACATACTGACTGCCACAAGAAACGAGATCATGGGCAACATCGACGAGTGGCGGCAACGCGTGGAGAGCAGCGACTTCGTCAGCACATACGGCCACGCCAACGAGGGCTACTGGGCGGAAGACGATGACGTGTCGCCACAGGGCTTTGGCATAGCGCACCTGAAGAAGGCACCACGCGACTTCCCTGCCGACTACGAGCACATCGGCTACCTGAAGATGAAGGACTACTGCTGCTGGAAAAGAGTCGGCGACGACTTCTTCGACCAGGCCGACTGGACCGGGAGGGCATGCCGCCTGTTTGGCATAGCCAAGCCCATGATGGACTTCGTCAACGGTGTCATCGACGATTACGAGTAACCACGCGGCCATGTGCCGGACAAAAAACACAGGCAGGAGCGTGTGACACAAGCTATGTCACACGCTCCTGTCTTTCTTTATGGTTCTTTCGGAATTTGGAATGATAAAATAAGACTCATCCGAAATGTAGAGTGACAGGGGGGGGGCATTGTGGATTCACCGCAAGCATCGGATGCGCTCGGGCAAGACCGTTCACTGTTGCTTCTCCCAGTCGTTCCACTCTTTCAAGGCCTGCTGCCAGTCCGTCTGTTCTCCAGCAGCTATGGCCTCCTGCTGCCTCTGAGCCTCATCACGCGCCTTATCCCTGGCCCGCTTGCGCTTCATGTCCTCTATGGTCGCCTCGTCCAGTATCTTGATGGCTCCTCGCTTCACGGCCTCCTTGAGTTCGGCATCGCCAAAGGCCTTCCCCGGCTCATTGAAGTCGGATATGTTGAACTCATACCGGGTACGCAGCAAGTGGCGTATGTCTTTCTGCTTGGCACGGTTGGCCGAGCTTTTCAGCCTGAGGAGCTTGCCTATCTCCTTGACCTCTTTCTCCGAATATTTGTTTCTTCCCATTTTTCGATTGTTGATTGCAGGCGGGCATGCCCAGCCCTTCGTTCGTGGTATGCAAAGGTACATCATCCGCCCCACTCCACCAAACATCTCCCATCAATTTGATGACCGTGGTCACTCATCTTCTTCCACTCGCCCTCAAAAGACAGACCTCCTTCGCACATCATGACGGAGCCTACAGCCGGGACAGACATCACCAACCAGCGAAGAAGAATGGGCGAAAAGAACAAAAAACAAGACGAAACGAACGGAAAGCCAACGGAAGAGAAAGAAAATTGCAAAAAAAGTTCCCGTAAAATTTGGAGGTTTCGACAAATTGCAGTACCTTTGCACTCGCAAAAACGAAAGAGGCTCCGTAGCTCAACTGAATAGAGCATCTGACTACGGATCAGAAGGTTCCGGGTTTGAATCCCAGCGGAGTCACTTTTCGACAAGCAACAACAATAATGGTTTGGCTCCGTAGCTCAACTGAATAGAGCATCTGACTACGGATCAGAAGGTTCCGGGTTTGAATCCCAGCGGAGTCACACAGAAGAGGGTGTTATTCATATAACATCCTCTTTTTTATTTTCCACAATTTCAAGGCCCCATAAAGAGAAGCCGGGCTTCAGGAGAAAAACTGGTAAAATGCGCGAAAATTCATTATGTGGACATTTATCATCCTGGCATTATCTGCCGCCTACTGTCTTTATGGATTCAACAAATCATGGCACAATAACAAGCGCCACTCTGCAAACAGAGGCAGCGCCCGCCTCACTAAAAAGAATGCTACCCCGAAGAACAGCACATCCGATGAAGAAATGACAGAGGAAGAGATGATAGCGGAAGATTATTATTACTATCAAGACAGAGATTAACCCCACTATCGCCATTTGTACTTGAACAAGCGAAGAACGCAAAGAAAAAACGCCCTCCTAAAGAAAAAATCCTTTTTTCCTTAGGGGGGGGGCTGGATTTTTCATATATTTGCATCCGGGAACACTAAAACATCCCTCAAGTCTAACTTATAAAAACCTAAGAAAATGAAAAAAATGATGACGCTATGGCTGTGCCTCCTTCTGTGCGGAATGGCGCAAGCGCAAAACAACATGAAGATCACCCTCAACAACGGCAGCGTGGTGGAAGGCGTGACGAAACACCTGTTCATGCTCGAGAACGCCGATGCCATCCTACTGAAAGACACCAAGACGGGAGAGAACAGTGAGTACAAGTCTACCGACATCAAGAGCGTGAACTACTACGACCCCGACTCGAAAGAGTGGATCACCTTCGTGCCGCTCATGGCCCAGCGCACGCTGCCCACCGTGTGGAACAAGAACCCCAAGCCCTACAAGAACCCCGTATTCCTCACGCCTGTGTATGAGGGCAAGCACGTGTCCGCCTACATCCACTACATAACCACCGCCACCAACACCAAGACCATGCACCTGCAAGGCACCAGCTACATGTATTACTTCAAGGTGCACAGCGAGGATGTGGCCAAGAGTTACTGCATGGGTAGCATGATCGGCATCAAGATGCTGCTCAAGATTGTGTTCAAGCCTTACCCGGTGATGAAGGAGACCATCAACGACCTTGACACCAAAGCCTTTGCCAAGGACCCCGTGTCACTCATCAAGACATTTGACGAGCTGCTCAAATAGGCCCGCGGCAAGCCTCGTGGAAGGCAGCCCGCAGCGCCTTCACGACACCCGTACAAGCAAAAGGCGGGAGACCCATTGCGACTTGGGTTTCCCGCCTTTTTTGTTTCTTGATGATGGGCGTAGAGCTACTTGACCTTCATGTTGGGCAAGTGGAACTCGTATCTCTTGTCGAAATAGTCCTTCACCCTGTTGACCTCCAGGAAGGTGGTGCCCCCACCCTCTCCGAACGACCCCGAGAGATAGGCTATCTTGTCGTCCGCCTTGATG
>ERZ808292.56-NODE-56-length-37185-cov-6.104228_pt1 | contig 37185 bp, 32 predicted proteins | sample MGYA00521275_ERZ808292 | MGnify/ENA primary metagenome ERZ808292 (study PRJEB31516, sample SAMN03275613) | gut metagenome | biome: mammalia-associated habitat; material: feces | host: Papio cynocephalus | place: Kenya | collected 2012-07-26 ... | reverse complement strand
ATTATAAACATTTATCAACTAAAAATCCTACAAACAGTTTAAATGCTGACAAACGCTTTTATAGTAGAGGGTTAGGAGCAGTAGGATTACCAGGTGATATTTCTAGTCAATCTCGTTTTGTACGTGTAGCTTTTACAAAAATGAATTCTTTATCAAAAAGTGATGAACTATCTAGTGTAAGTCAATTTTTTCATATATTAGGTAGCGTTGATCAAGTAAGAGGATGTTGTGAACTAGAAGATAAAAAATATGAAATTACAATTTATACTTCATGCTTAAATGCAACAAAAGGAATTTATTATTACACCACTTATGATAATCATCAAATTAATAAAGTAGATATGCATAAAGTGGATTTAGATAGTAAGAATTTATTTGAATATAAATTACGCACAAGTGAAAATATTTATGAACAAAATTAATATATTTTTAGTTGAAAAGCTTTTATAAAAATTAAAGTTAGAAATAACCAACTCATTATTACTCTTTTATGCTATAATACTTATCGAAATGGAGCAAAAGTCTATGAAATACAAAATTGAAAAAGATACTGTTCAAGAAACATTATTAATTCCTTTATATGGCAAAAAGAAATGTTCGGAAATATTTCCTAATTTATATTATGATGAGTCCGCTTGTAAAATTATTGAAGATGTGGATTATGATTTCTCTATTTTAGAGAAAAAAGCCAAAAATACAATGTACCGTTTTGGATTTTTAGAAGCAGCTATGCGACAAAATGATCTAGCAATTGAAGTTAAAGATTATTTGGAATCTCATCCTAAAGCCGCAGTAGTAAACTTAGGATGCGGATTAGATAATTTAGGCCGATATGTTTATAATGGTTCATGTAAAATATATAATATTGATTTTCCTAATGTTATAAATGTTCGTAATCAATTATTACCAACTCAAGAAAATGAAAAAAATATTGCTTGTAATTTAAATGACACTAGTTGGTTTGATGAAATTGATGATAGCAATGGCGTGGTATTTTTTGCTACAGGTGTATTCTATTATTTTTTAAAAGAAGAAGTGCAAACTTTAATAACTAAAATGGCTAATAGATTTAAAGGTGGAAAAATTGTGTTTGATGCCGCAAATAAAAAGGCAGTAAAATTAATGCTTAAAACGTGGTTAAAAACCGCACAAATTAAAAATGTGGGAGCCTATTTTGCTGTTTCTAATGCTTCAAAAGATTTATCTAATTGGAGCAAAAATATTAAAGTATCATCTAAAGGCTATATGTTAGGATATAATAATTTAAAAGATTCTTCTATATCTTCTTTTTATCGCTTTTTAGCTAAAGTTGGCGATAAAATGATGAAAATGCAAATTGTACGTATTGATTTTGACTAAATTTTTAATTATAAAAAACACTTAAATGAAATTGTATATATATGCAATATATATAATGATTTTAAATTGCAAATATATGACAAAAACTGCTAAAAATCATACTTTGCTACTTCTTGACAAACTTAAAAATTTAAAATTATAATACTAATGAGTTAAAGGTAGAAAGTATGATAAGAATTGCAATAGTGGAAGATGAAACATCTGCTTCAGATTTATTAATCGATTATTTAAATAAATACGCTAATGAGAAAAAAGAAAAATTTGAAATTAAAGTTTATTCATCTTCTCTAATATTTTTGAATGAATATAAAAACAATTTTGATATTGTCTTTATGGATATTGAATTACCAGATGGTAATGGCTTAGATACAATTAGAAAAATAAGACAATTAGATAATGATGTGATTGTTATTTTTGTAACTAATATGGCTCAATATGCTGTAAAAGGTTATGAAGTACGTGCTTTTGATTTTATTGTTAAACCAGTAACTTATTATAATTTTTCCGTTAAATTAGAAAATGTTTTACACTGCTTTGAAAAAAAGAAAGATAGTGAAATATGGATTTCTAATAAAGAAGGTAAATTAAAACTAAAAGTATCATCAATTTATTATATTGAAGTAGTTCAACATATGTGTTTTTATCATACAAGTAATGGGAACTTTAAGGCTACTGGATCTTTAAAAAATATTGAAGATACATTAGAAAAAATGAATTTTGCTCTTTGTAATCGTTGCTATTTAGTAAATCTTAAATATGTGACAAGTGTAAAAAAAGGTATTGTGGTTGTCAATGATGAAGAATTAGTTATCTCACGTTCTAAACAAGCCGAATTTATGAAACGCTTAAATGATTATTTAGCAGAAGGAGATTAAAAAGTGTATTTCACAAGTCTTTATTATTATAAGAATCTATTTATAATCGAATTGATTATATCGGAATTTTTATATTGTTTTAATCTTAAGAAAAAAGATAAATTTATTTTACGCTTTGCTTTAATTACCGCAATATGCATAATTGTAGGTTTTGCAATTCCAATATTTTATAATGACGCTATTTTTTCTTCGATTATGTTTCTTTCTTTATTTTTAATGACTATCCCATTATTAAAATTTTGCTATGATGAACCTTGGATTAATATTATTTTCTGTGCTCTTGCTTCTTATACAACACAACATTTAGCATATGTAACAAGTAATTTAGCTACTTCATTAATAAGTTGGGGTAAATCACCAATGGTGGATATCTATCATAATTCTTCGAATGGTATTTTTACTTTTGATGGTTATTTTATTGCTTGGGTTTTAACTTATTTAGGATGTTATTTTATTATTTATTTAGTGACATTTATTCTTTTTGCTAAAAAGATAAATAAAAGTGAAAATATGAAAGTTAAAAATCTTACTTTGCTATTATTAATTGCATGTGGTTTATTAGTTAATATTGTTTTAAATATGATATCTATTTATAATCCACATAATGCCACTACAAACATTGTTGAATGTATTTATAATTTCTTGTGTTGTGTATTGTTGCTTTATGGACAATTCTCACTTTTACATACAAAAGAATTAGAAAACGAATTATCATTTGTTAAGAAATTATGGCATCAAGAAAAAGAACAATATCAAATATCAAGAGATAATATTGATTTGCTTAATATTAAATGTCATGATATCAAACATCAAATACGTCAAATTGGTAAAAATAAAAGTATATCAGAAGATGTTGTAAAAGAAATTGAAAACTCTATTTCTTTGTATGATTCAATTGTAAAAACTGGTAATAATGTTTTAGACATCATTCTTACTGAAAAAAATCTTTATTGTAAGAAAAATCAAATTATTTTAACTTACATTGCTGATGGAGCAAAATTAAACTTTATGAATGAAGGAGACATTTATGCTTTATTCGGTAATGCTTTAGATAACGCTATTGAAGCAGTAGTTAAAATTAAAGAAACTGAAAAAAGAATAATTGAATTAAAGATTCATACTGTTAATAATTTATTAACTATTAATATTCGTAACTCTTTCGATGGTAGCGTCATTTTTGATGAATCAGGATTACCAAAAACAACAAAAGAAGATTCTTCTTATCATGGATATGGTGTGAAAAGTATATCAATGATTGTTGATAAGTATGATGGTAATGTTTCATTTAAAACTAATAACAAAATGTTTAGTGTTAATATTTTAATTCCTTTACAATAATTTTTCCAAATAAGCGTTAACTAGTACGGAATAAGCGTTTGATATTGTCAGATGTAACCGCTTTTATATAATGGAATCGTCCTAAATACTTTTAGGCGTATTTAAGTTTGCAAAAACAAAAACTTAAATGGAAAGGAATAAAATGAAAAAAGGAAAACTCTTTTTAATGTCTTTACTCGCATTGTTAGTGGGTTCAATATCATTAACATCATGCGGACAAAATGTCGACAGTTCAAAAAATTCGGGAAATAGTACTAGTATTATTCGTGATCCGGATGAAGTTTATGTGTCTAGTATTGAGGTGGTTAATCCGCCAAAGAAAACTAAATACATTCCACTTGAAGAAGCTTTTAATAGCGAAGGAATGATTATTAAAGCTACTTGGTCAGATGGTTATGTAGAAGATAATGTTTCACCAAGTAAGTATTATGTTGAACCATCTGGTATTTTACCAGTTGGAATAGATCACGTAACTGTTCATTATGGTGATGCTTCCGTTGATGTAAGCATTTCTACTACAGAAGAAAAAGCATTATATATTAAGCAAGTTCCTATAAAAACTGATTATACAGTTGGTGAAGAATTTATTGTAGATGGCTTAATTTTAGGCTATCAAATCGGTGAAGATAAGCGTGATATAGAAAATTACGATATTAGCAAAGTAATATTTGAAAAGAAGCCATTAACTAAACAAGATAAATTTGTCAAAGTGACATATGAAGGTATATCAATAAATGTACCAATTAATGTTCATAATGAAACCTTAAAAATTGAGTTAGAAGATAATTCGATTATGACTTATGGAGAAGGACTACACGCTGATGGAAAGAGCAAAATTGTGCCAGGATCTAAATTAGCTATTAAAAAGTTAGCATCTGGAAAATATGTTGTTGGTAGCGGTAAAGATGAATATGAAACATATGAAGAAGCTTATGAAGTAGCTTATAAAAAAGCAACAAATGCAGGTAAAACTATGGTAAAACAAGCTAGTAGCGGTGACTTCTTAGCTTTCCTTGATGGAACAGGTGCATCATTTACTATTAATTTAAAGAATGTTACATCAACTTCTAATGAATTATATATTCGTGGCGCCTCTAACTGGGTTACTAATATGCAAAACTGGGTGCCATATCAAGTTGGTGATATCTATCTTAAAGATTTCATGACTATTGAAGTTAATGGTGTCGAACATTCATTAAAAGATGACTTAGTATTACATGGATGTGGAGATGGCACAAAAGGTGACCATTCATATTGGACAAATTGGGAAACATTAGATTTAGGCAAGATTACTTTAAATCCAGCCTTAGAAGTAAATACAATTAAATTCACTGTAGCAATAGATAAAGGCTTAGATGAAAATGGCACTTACAAATATATGTATAACAATAATGGAATGTATGCATTCGGACAATATGATTATGTCTTATTAGAAGATGTAGAATAGGAGTAAATTAATGGGAAACAATAAGAAAAAACTCTCTACAAAGCAAATAATATCATTTTCCGCTATGGGAGTGATATTTGCAACTGTCTTAGCAGGCAATGTTGTTGCGGGATATTTTGGAGAAATGATTACAACATATTTTTATGGATCTGGTGTTGTTTTTGATAATAACAAAACATTTACTGAAGCAACAGCACAATCTAAAAAACTCAATGAAAAAATTGCTGAAGAAGGTATCGTTATGTTACGTAACGAAAATAACGCCTTGCCATTAACTAAAGATGAATTACAAAAAGTAAATGTCTTTGGTTGGTCATCAAGTCCAGGTGGTTGGGTTTGTGGTAGTGATGGTTCAGCGGCTTCTAACTCCGGCACATCAAGACTAAAAGTTAAAAATATCTTAAATGTCTTTGATGATGAAGAAGTTAATATTGAATATAATCATGAACTTGCTGATATGTATACAGATTTCTGTGATTCGCGTGCTAAAAATGGTAATTCGTTATTAAGAGCGTTATCAGGAAATCCTAATTACTTTATGTTAATTGAACCACAAAGAAGTGCTTATGATGCAATTGGAGAAAATGGAAAAACAATTTTACAAAATGCTAAAGATTTTTCTAGCACAGCTTTAGTAGTAATATCTCGTTTAGGTGGTGAAGGATGTGATTTACCAACTAGACAAATTAAAAATGATACTGGTAAAAAAGTTCAAGCTAGTTCAAGTGACTTAGTTATTGATGAAAGTAGAACATATCTAGATATATCAACTGAAGAAGAAGCAATGCTTCAAATGGTAAGAGATGAATTTGAAAAAGTAGTAGTTATTGTTAATTCATGTAACGAAATGAACTTATCATTTTTAGAAGATTACAATGTTGATGCTTGTATTACAATGAATGGTTTAGGAGAAAATGGCGCTTACGCTATTCCACGTATTTTATCAGGCGAGATTAATCCATCAGGTAAAACAACATCTATTCATACTTATGATTTAACTACTGATCCAACATATATGAATGCGGGTGGACAAACTGCCGGCGGAGGATATGTTGTTTATGCAGAAGATATTTATGTTGGCTATAAATGGTATGAAACCGCTGATGCAGAGGGATATTGGGATAATGTTAATAATGAACATGGAAAAGGTTATGATGGCGTTGTTCAATATCCATTTGGATACGGTTTAAGTTATAGTGACTTCAAGTGGGATGTCGTTAGTGTTGAAGGTAAAACTAGCGATGGAACAATTATTCATCCAGGTGATGATTTTGTTAATGATAAAACAACATTCACTGTTAAGGTACGTGTTACTAATACTAGTGAAGTTCCAGGTAGAGATGTAGTTGAATTATATTACACACCACCATATTACAAAGGACAAATTGAAAAATCGGCAGTTAATTTATTAGCTTTTGGTAAAACAGAAATATTAGAGAAAAATCAATCACAAGTTATTGAATTAACTTTTACCGGATATGATATGGCTAGCTATGACTGTTATGATAAAAACACTAATCGTAATGTCGGTTATGAACTTGATCGTGGTGATTATGTCTTATCTTTAAGAAAAAATTCTCACGATATTGCTGAAATTACTAATGGAACTTTTACTTTCCCATTAGCTAAAACTGTTCGTATTGCTAACGATCCAGTTACTAATAATCGTGTAACTAATAGATTTACAAGTTATGATGTTATTGCTAAACAAAGTGATGGAACTTTCCAAACTCAAACAATTAATGCTTACGCTAATAACTCAATTGATGGAAGCGATGCAGCAGAAGCAGATGTTATTTATTTAAGTAGAAATGATTTTGCATCTACTTTCCCAAAAACTAAAGAAAAGAATAGAACAGGTACTTCCGTAACTGATGCGATGAACTATGTTTATGATGAATATGATGCTAGTGCAATTCCAGAAATTAATCAAGGACAAACAAATACTCATCATTTACTATATGTTACAGAATCAGGTGGAAAACCAACAAAATCACAACTTGATACTGGCTCAGGAATTAAACCGAACAAAGAATTACTTCTTGAATTAGGTGGAAATTATGATAGCCCTAAATGGGATGAATTACTTAATCAAATGTCAGTGGATGATTTAAGTACTTTAGTTAATAGAGGCGGATATTGTACTCTTTCTATTGAATCAATTGGAAAGAAACATATGCTTGAAAATGATGGACCTTCTGGACTAAATCGTCACAATATGGAAATTGATAAAACTACATCACAAAATATTGATAGAAGTGATTGGACAATGTTTTCAATGCCAAGTGTTATTGGTACATCATGGAACTCATTCTTAGCTTATTCTTATGGTAAGTCAATTGGAACTGAAGGTGTAGCGGTTGGCGTTACTGGTTGGTATGCACCAGGAGCAAATATGCAAAGAAGTCCATTTGATGGAAGAAACTCAGAATATTATAGTGAAGATAGTTTACTTTCAGGAATTATGGCAGCAGAAACTAGTAAAGGCGCTATGTCGATGGGTATGAACGTTTATGTAAAACACTTTGCTATTAACGAAACGGAAACCAAAAGAGATGGCTTAAAGACATGGCTAACTGAACAAACTTTAAGAGAAATTTATTTAAGACCATTTGAAATTGCGGTTAAAAGAGGAAAAGCTAATGGTATGATGTCATCATTTAACCGTATTGGTAGTACTTGGACTGGTGGTAACCATGCTCTTATGACAGAAATATTAAGAGATGAATGGGGCTTTAGAGGTGCAGTAGTAACCGACTATTATTCTGGCCTAATGAAAATGGATCAAGGACTAAAGGCTGGTAACGATTTATGGTTAACAGGTAGTCAAAAACCTGCTGAATCATTTGGATCAACCACTGATAAAGAACGCGTTTATTTTGCACGTAAAGCTTGTAAAAATATCTTATTTGCAAGTTGTAATGCTTATTATATGCATGAAAATAGAGATAAATCTTTAGATACAATTAAAGTTGATTTAGACACAATTGTCGAAAGAGAAGTACCAAAACCATGGTGGATTTTATGGGGATTATTACCTTTAGATTTAGTGACTATAGGCGGATTATCAACTTGGGCTTATTTCTTATTAAGAAACAAAAAAACTAAAAAAGTATCAGAACAAAATAGTGAGGATTTAAACTAATGAAAAAATATGAAAGGCCAAATATTATAGTTATCGAAACAACTCTTGAAGATATTTGTGTTGTTTCGACTATTGATGAAAATGTTAATTTTGAAAATGAATCCTTCGTTGACGAAGATTTCTAAAGGAGAACAATATGAATAAAATTATTAAAAATATAATGTTATTATCCTTTTTATCATTAGGCGCATTTAACTTTTCTACATCATCAAAAAATAATGTAAGTGGATTCGAAGAAATAGCGGAAGATTTACTCGCTAATCAATCAAAATTAATTAACTTGAAAGCCGCAAATGATAATAATGAAAATGCAGAAGTTTCCAAAATGTTTATTCAAAATGGAACAACAAGCGAAGGTAAAAATTGCTTAAGATTTGCTGTTGCATTAAAAGGTAATATTGACTCGCTTGCTTTCCAACGTGGACATGTTGAAGGTAAAGAAGATGTTGATGCAAAAAGTGTTACTGCTATTTATAAAGCAATTGTAGCAAATGGGAAAGCTTATTACTATAACCCTTCATCTAATAACGATGATGGTTTAACAACTGATGAAACTTATGCTGGTGAGTATTACTGGGCTTGTTACACAATTAGATATTTAAGCGATGATTTTGTTACATCAAATATTCCGATGACTTTATTAATTAATGGTGAAAAAACTGTAACAAGAAAAGCAAGCTTGGCCGAATCTATTTATGGAACTCATGCACATAATTACGCCAATTACTTATATAACGATACGAATCACTATAAGTCATGTTCATTATGTGGAACAATAGATGAGACAAGTTATGAAGCACATAGTTTTGAATTAAAACCAACTTTTAATAAAACTTATAATGTTGGTGATACATTTGAAAAAGGTGATTTAAGTTTATCAAAAACTTGTATTTGTCATAAAGAACTAGAAAGTGTTAATTTTGCTTATTTAAAAACTCCATCAACTATTGCATTTGGTGATAGCGTAATTGTTAAAGTTAATGATGAAGCAAAGAAAATTGTGTTACCAACAAATGATAGAAAAAATATGTCTAAAAGTGATACTACCCTTAAATATGGTGGCGGTAATGCTGGCATAGTAGGAAAAGATACTGATTTTAGAATGAAAGAAGAATACGAAATAGTAGATGGCAAATTTAAAGCAATTGAATCTGAAGAAGATTATCCATATGGTAATGTATTTATTAATATTGATATGTTTGTTACAAGCAGCCCCTATATGGAATTTCCTATTGAAATTGCTAACGATGCAAGTGTACGCTTATTCTTATCTACAAGTAATAACTACACCAAGCAAGATGGTGTAATTGGTTCTTATGAACAAGAATTAAAGAAAACTATGGATTTAGTAATTGATGGAGAAATTATTGATTATAATGATATAACATTAAAAGCATTACCGCAAAGCGCAATCGATGAATTAAATAAATCTAGTAAAGACGATTTAAAGAGTCATATCTATTTTACATTCTATGAATATGAATTAGTTACTAAAAAATTATCTAGTGGTACTCATAATATTCGCTTAAATTTCAAAAATGGATATGCAGATACTGGTGCAGCTTCAATTGATAGTGCACAACCTTGTGTTGGTTGTATCAATTATTTGAGATATGAAACATTAACGGGATTTGATACAATTGCTGGAACTACCAATTATATCGAATTAGAAGATAATACCATGGTTGATTATGGAAGTGGGAAAAATGTGTCTGGTGGAATTATCACACCTGAATCAAAATTAAAAATTAAGAAAACTGAAATGGGCACATATAAATACGGATCAACTGAATATCAAACATATGAAGAAGCTTATGAAGCTGCTTACGCTGCTGCAACTAATGCGGGCAAAACAATGGTTGAAAATGCAAGAGGAAATGATTTCTTAGCTTCTATTGATGGAACTGGTGCATCATTTACAATCAACTTAAGAGATGTATATAGTTCAAAGAAAGAATTATATTTGTGTGGTGCTTCTAATTTTGTAACAGTTATGAAAAGTTGGATGCCATATCAAATTGATGATATGAATTTAAAAGACTTTATGACTGTAGAAGTTAATGGAAAACAAATTGAACTTGCCGATGATTTAATTCTTCCGGGTATTGGTGATGGAACTAGTGGTAGTCATGCTTATTGGACAAACTGGGCTTTATTAAACTTAGGTGTTATTGAATTAGATACATCATTAGATTTAAATACTATTAAATTTACTGTATCAATTGATAATGCGTTAAATGAAGATGGCAAGTATAAATATTTATATAATCAAAATGAAAATGGTGAAGGCGGAATGTATGCTTTTGGCCAATATGATTATGTAATGCTCAAAGATGTTGCAGATTAATAAAATCACAAAAACAAAAAAAACTTAAGTGCTCTTAATGGGCACTTTTATGTTTTATAAAGCAGTTATATAATGTATAATTACATTATAAAAAACGAGGAAATTATTATGAAAAATCTATTTGGAATAAATAATGAAGGAAATAATTTTAATAAGTTTATAGTGCGTTCTGCATCAACCACATCGAATGAAAAGATGGATGAATTGGCTAACAAAGGGACAATGATTCAAAAGAAAGAATTAGGACCTGGTTGGTTAAATTTAGTTGCAACAATAAGTTTATGGCTTGGAGTATTGTTTATAGTAGGAATGCTAGCAGCAAAAGATGGTTTTGAAGCAGCACTAAAAACTAGGGGCTATTTATTTTATGTTGGAATAGTTATGTTTGTTTTTGGTTTAGCATATACAATAATTGCAAAAATAAAATCAAAAAAAGGAAAAAATAGTGAAACAGTTAAAAACTTCTTAAATGAGCAAGAAGATCTCAAAAAAGAAATCTTAAATGAACTAAGAATACCTGAAAATTCAACTAAAATTGATATATTATTTACAAAAGTAAAAGAGAATAAAGATGGAAAAGAAGTCGCTAAAAGTATGGGACTATTTACACACCTAAATTCTGAAGTGTATTTATTTATTGAAAATGATAAAGTATATTTTGCAGATTGTGGAGCAGTTATTGAAATTCCATTAACATCTTTTAAAAATATTGATAAAGTGAATAAATCAGTTATTGTTCCAAAATGGAATAAAAAAGTTCCATTTAATAATGAAAAATATAAAGAATATAAAGTAAAACAAAATGGCTATGGAATGTTATTTGTTAAGCCATATTACTCGATTAAATTATTAATTGATAACGAAGATTATGAAATTTTAATTCCTAATTATGATTTAAAAGAATTCTTAAAAGTAGTGCCACTAAATGTTAATGAATAAGTTAGGAGAGATATTATGGAAGAAAATAAGTACGAAAGAGAATTAATAAGATTAAGAAATATATTATTTATTTTATCACTATGTTCGATATTTTTAGGATTGGTTATAGTGGGAGTTTCCACAAATAAGGCACCAATTCCTGAAGATCCATACTCAATGATAGAAAATATGTGGAAAATGCTACTAATTATCCCGATTCCTTTAGGATCAATGATTTTTGGTATTGTATTAACTATTAAGCATTTTAAATGTAAAAGAAATATTATTGGTGGAGCAATAATGACTATATTATTAGCAATTTATGGTTCGTTTAGTTTTGTTTTTGAAAAGCCAAGTCATGATATAGCTGATTTAAACAATATCGCGGCATCTATAAATATTTCTTTACCTAGCGAAGGCTATGTTTCTATTTCTAATGAAGTATCAAAGACTAATGAAAATCAAACGATTAATACTACATTTTATGCAAGATTTAACGACAAAAATGCGATGATTATGAATATTAATTCTAATGAAAACTGGAAAGATAATATTGATTTTATTCCTACTAATACTGTACCAGTTACATATACTAGTCTAACCGCTAATTACGATTATTATCTTGTTTATAATGTAACAAAAAAAGAATATAACAATATATCAAGTTCCAATAAAGAAAATGAATTTTGGTATTTGTCATATTCTAGTTCTTCAAATCTTCTAATAGGTATTAATTTTGATTTATAATATTAAGCACCTAATAATTTTAGTTCTGCACCTTTATAATAAATGTTGAAATTGTCTTGTCCATCAACATCAAATGCACATTGCAAGTTTTGAATAGTGGTTTCTGAACTTTCAATAGTTTTATAAGTGCTACTTTCTTTAACATATGAAATCATTTCTGATGATGAAGAAGATTTCATACCCCAAGATTTAACAAAGAATTTACATGGATAACTTTCGTTATTTACTTTAATGGTAAAATCTTTGATTTCAACTGTTACACTAGCATTCGTTTCATTACGAATAGCGACGATTGTAACAAAGACATCATTGCCACTAGATTCTGTTTCTTTTAAGCATTCAAAATATTGACCATTGTCATATTTAGATTTATAAAAGTATAAATTATTATTTCCTTCAGCATCGCAAGAAACTAAGGCAATAGAAACAAGTAAAATAGGTAAGATTACTAAATTTTTTTTCATATTAACTCATCTCCGAGGAATATTATAAAACGTTTATTTATAATAACAAGTAGTAACTTTAAAAAATTAATTCAACAAGTATGATAATAAAAGGAACAAATACAATTAATAGAAGTGTTGATAAGAAACAAGTATCACTAGAAGTAATTGCTTCTTTGTTATAAGTAACACAAAATGTATTTACGACAGCACTTACTGGCGCTGCAAAGCAAATAATTATAGCAGAAACCATTTCTGTACTTAAATTAACATTAGGTATTAATAAGAACAAGTAGACAATTATTCCAATAATAATAGGCGATATTACGCTTCTAAATATTGATATAAACCAAGCGTTTTTACTTGTAAATGCACTTTTAATGTCAATGTCACCTAATGTAACACCAATAAGTAACATACTTAATGGCATAGTTAAATTAGCAATCGTGCTCAATGATTTATATAACCATGGCACAGTTTTATCGATTCTAAATATACTATAATTAACTTCATCTATAGCAACTTTTGGAAGAATTGGTTGAGCAATCCATAAAATCATTGAAGTTAGCATTGCAATGATAATTGGATTACAGAATACATTTTTCAATGTATCTTTAATGGCGCCTCTTTCTAACTTTGTTTCAGATATTATGATAAAACAATAAATATAAAGAAACATTCTAAATGGAATTGACATAATATTTCCAACTAAAACACCAGTATTACCATAAATTGCTTTTACTAATGGAAGACCAAATAAGGTAATTTGACCAAATGTCATTAAAATAGCATAAATTGATCTTCTTGTTGTATGACACTTATGAAATACTAAATGCCCTATAAACAAACAAACTAAATAAGCAATAACTGTAAATAAAATAATCCATCCAGATTGCGCTAAAATAGTAGTATCGAAATCAATAATAAAGCCAGTGAATGCCAAACAAGGTAAAGCAATTTTCATTAAAATAGTAGTTAATGTTTTTTTACTATGTTCATTAAATAAATTTACTTTTCTTAAGGTAAAACCTAAGATAATTAATGCAATAGTGGTAAATATTGCTGATAAGAAATCATTATTTGTAATAGCTTTAATAGCGTCACTCATAAAATCATCTCCAACGCTATATTTAATCACTAAAATGTATTTTCTTCAACAACTATTAGTTTATGCTATAACAAATATATAATTTTGTTATAAAGGAAAACGTATAATATGGTATAATTCTTATTAAGGCGGCGATTATTTATGGATTTATTTTCTTTGGAATTTTTAAAAAAAATATTATCAAATGAGTATAGCAAGAATTATGTTGATGACATATTAGCTGGATATAGTGTTAACCGCAAAACAACAATTCGTGTTAATACTTTAATCTCTACATTAGAAAAAGTAATCCAATTCTTAGATAAAAATAACATATCTTATATCATTCTTAGTAATATACCTAATGCCATTATTATTAATGATTCTAGTGATATAACGAAGACAGAATTATATGAAACTGGAGCAATATATTTGCAAAGTTTATCATCAATGCTTCCGCCTTTAATACTAAATCCTAAAGAAGATGCTCATATTCTTGATATGTGCGCCGCGCCAGGAAGTAAAACCACCCAATTAGCGGCATTAACCAACAATAAGGCATGTATAACTGCTTGTGAATTTGATAAAATACGCGCAGAACGCTTGAAATATAATCTAAATAAATTAGGGGCCAATCGTGTAACAGTATTAGTAAAAGACTCAAGAAATTTGGATGAATTTTTTCGCTTTGACACCATTATGTTAGATGCTCCTTGCAGTGGATCTGGCACAGTTCTATTAAATGAAGAAAGCAAACAAGTATTTAATCAAAAAGTCATTGATAAATGTCAAAAAAGACAAATTTCATTATTAAAGAAGGGCTTATCAATGCTAAATAAAAATGGTGTATTAGTTTATTCAACTTGTTCCATATTAAAAGAAGAAAATGAACAAGTATTGAAAGCTTGCTTGAATAATAATTTTGAACTTTTGCCAATTGATAAAAATCAATATGATTTACCATATTTGCCATCTTTAGAAAATACTATCACCATTGCTCCAACAGAATTATATGAAGGATTCTTTGTAGCAAAAATAAAAAGAATAAAATAGTTTACAAGAGATTAGATTATGAAAAGTAAAAATTTAACAAAACAATTAGTAATAAATGCTTTAGGAATTGCTTTAGTTATTATCGCAACTTCATTTTTAAGTATGACTATATCTTCATCATTTATAAATTTAGGTGATGTTTTTATATTTTTCTTTGGAATATATTTTGGACCAGTAACAGGCTTATTAGTAGGCGGATTTGGATCGTTTTTTGCTGATGTATTAGTGCATCCATCCACTATGGTGTATACATTATTTATTAAAGGATTAGAAGGATTGGTTGTGGGATTATGCGCCAAAGGATTAAGAAAACACGCAAAAAATTCATTATTACGCAATATCTTTAATATTGTTTCTATGCTATCGGGCTCTATTATAATGATAGGGGGATATTTCCTTGCTAAAGCTTTTATTTACGGAAATATGGAAACAGCACTTATATCATTAATTAATAATATAATTCAAGCTTTAGTATCGCTTTTAATAGCGATTGTATTAACAAACATTTTTGATAATACATACTTGAAAAAATATGTTAATTGACTTGTAATTTGCTAGTAAATTTTGTATATTTACTATACGTGCGGGTATAGTTTAACGGTAAAACTGAACATTCCCAATGTTTAGATGGCGGTTCGACACCGCTTACCCGCTCCATAATAGTAGAATAGGTCTGATTCAGTGGACATTGGAAACGAAAAAGTAGACATTGCGATTGAAAAAGTGGACATTGATTCTTTAAAATTAACAGCCAAGTTATGAAAAAATATTCTTTCTTTATATAACATGCTTTTCAAAAAAGAATATTTTGGAAGAAATGAAATTATAAATATTTTAAAAATGTCACCTTCAGGAGCCTCCAAACTTATTTCTAAATTATTGGAACTTAAAGTGATTATTCCTATCTCTAATCATGGGAAAGGAAAATATATTTTTAATATAAAAGGTATTTCATATGAATGAGTCAACAATTGAATTAATAAAAGTTATAAAATCAAAAAGAAAAGAAAAAGGTCTAACACAAGTAGAATTGGCAAAAAAATGCCATATTCCTCAATCGACGATTGGTAGAATTGAAAATTTTTCTATGAATCCATCTACTGATATTATTTGTTGCATTCTTAATGCTTTGGATTTAAAAATAGATTTCGAAAAAAAAGAAAATAACACGAAAGTTGCAAATACTCAGTTAGATTTAAAAAAAATACATCCCCTTAAATCTGGTGATGAAAGGGTAACATATATTAAAGCAATGTTAGAAAATTGTCATAATGTTGAAGTGGGTGATTATACATATTTTGATGGCCAAAATTTCAAGGAACATGTTACGCACCATTATGATTTTATAGGTGATAAATTAATTATTGGAAAATTCTGCCAAATTGGTAGAAATGTAGAATTTATTATGAACGGCGCTAATCACCAAATGAACGCGGTATCGACTTATCCTTTTTATATATTTCAAGGGTGGGAGCAAAATCCACCATTAAAAAATGATCTTCCTTACAAAGGAGATACGATAATAGGAAATGATGTTTGGATTGGTCAAAATGTTACTTTTCTTCCTGGAGTACATGTTGGAAATGGATGTATTATTGGCGCTAACGCAGTAGTGGCTTCTAATATTCCTGCTTATTGTGTTGTAGTGGGAAACCCAGCTAAAATTATTAAAAAGCGATTTGATGATGAGATGATTGAATTGCTAGAAAAATTAAAATGGTGGGATAGAACGCCAAATGAAATCCAAAAGATAATACCATTATTGGCGAATAGTAATCTTTCTTATGTAAGAGAAGAATTAAAACTAATTTTGAGTAAAAAAGATTGATGAACCAATCAAAATAAGCAGGAATATTATAGAAACATTTGTTTGATGCAATAAAGAAGCTAAATATCTTTTTCAATATTGATGTTGATTATTTATAACTGTAATATTATTAATGAAAACACGATATAAAAAAAGGAGCTGTGAAAAAACCCAACTTTTAAAAGAAGGGATTTCACAGTCCTTTTCTTATCTTTTGTAAGACGCCTTTGCTAGTTGATTTATAGATTTAGTCTTAATCCTATTGACTTTTTTAGTTAGTTTTTTTGCACTTGTTTTTTTAAATAATTCTGGTTCAATACCAAAGGAGTTTAAAATTTCTTCTTCACTGAAACGTTCATATGTATTTATATCATAATAAATTTCATCTAAGGTTTCATAGTTACCTTTATCAGTGACATATTGAATTCTTTTGATTTTATGACTTAATCCGTTTATTGTTAAGTTAAAGTTATTTTCTAAAGTGACTCCTTGATTGCTGGCTAATACAAACTCTTCAAAATATTTTGAGAAGAGTGGTGAGATTATTTCAATTTTACTAGAAACAACGTGGCTAGATATATTTCCATTGTGTTTGTTTATTACAAAGTAATCGTTGGTTGGAGTACTATCGATAGTTTTAATAATCAATGTTGTGTCACTAAAATCATATGTAATTGTTTCGTTTGATTGTTTAAATAAAGATAATGATTCTTCATTCGAACTTAATAATGTTGATAATGTTGGTAGAATTTCATCTTGTACTATTTTTAATTTGTTAGTTTTTCTAATAATAATTCTTTAATCATGTTTATCTCCTTTCTAGACTATTGGAATTATTTTGGTAAATTTGTTGTATTTGCTCCTAAAATAAATGTTGTAATGCAAAATACAACAGTGATAGCATAAATTACAAATGTAATTATTATAAAGTTTTTGTTGTTTTTTCTTGAAAATAAATTAAAAATGCTTGTGTAAATTGTTAAAGCTAATAGTATGATTGATACTATTAAGATCCATAAGTTCTCATTATCTAGACAATGGAATACATTATAGTATTGTCCTACATGTTTACCACTTTGAAGATAATAGATCGGATAAAAAAACAATATTAAAGTTATTATGGCTAATATGATTAAAATAATATTAATTGTTTTTAAAACATTAGTATTCTTAAAACAAACTTTTTTCATTATTTCCTCCTCTAAGTTTTTATTTTGTGAATTTTATCATTCCATTTTTATTTATATTAAATTTTATTCTAGGACTTGATCCTTCGCTTGTAAACACTTCATCTTTATTTGGACCAATAATAGATAGTTCTTTATCATTTTCAGGCTTGATCTCTATAGAATAATTTAAGTATCCTATTTTAATGCCTTCGAAGTCTTCAATGTCTATCTTGTCATCTTGAAATCGATTAAAAACGAACATACTTGTTTCAGTGTCATAGTATCTTTCATATGCATTATCTATAAGAAATGTTGTTAATGAATCAGAATATGAACTTATTATATCTGTTGAAACTAGATTCATTTCATTGTTAAAAATATTTCTTTTAAGGACAAGTGACACTTTTTGTTTTGTGTTAAATGTAAACTCTGTATTTGAAAGAATTTCGTTGAAATTACTATCATGTCCAAAATAAATTTGTACAAGTTTATTCTTTTCGGATTTTGAAGTTGAAATAAATGCAACATCCCAGTTGAATAATGAATGATCAATAGAAGATGATTCAAAACCGATTTCTAAAACATCATCGGTTTTATGGCTTTTTTTAAGTATAACTGTAATAGAAATACACAATATAATAGAAGCAATAGCAGTTGAAGGAACCATCCACCATATGTTTTTTTTCTTTTTTTCTTTTTGACAGTTTTTTATCATAACTAACATCTTTTCAGCGCCGATATCTGGGATTTTAATTTCTTTTACTGCATTTTTTATATTGTCGTCAATATTTGTCATAATCTCATCTCCTTATCGAATTCTTCTTGCAAAAGCTTTCTACCTCTTTCTAATCTCTTTTTTACGGTTGATTCATTAATTTTTAAATTTTTTGCTATTACTTTGATAGATGCTTCTCCTAGGTAAAACATCTTTAATACAATTGCATATTTTTCTGAAAGTTTATTTAAGAAAAATAAGATATCTTTTTTTTCAACTAAGCCTTTTGATTGATTTATAAATTGTGTTTCTTTTGCCATAGTTGAAAGAACTTCTTTTTCTTTTTTTCTTTTTTTTAGTTGATTAAGGCAAAAATTTTTAGTTACAATTGCAAGCCAATTCATAATTCTTAAAGTGTCTTTTGGCGGAGTTGTATACAACTTCATAAAAACCTCTTGTATTACATTTTCGCTATCCTCCTTGTTTTTTAAGTAGGAAAAAGCAATACGATAAACAAAGGTCATGTATTCGTTGTATAAGATTGTAAAATAATCATCTGACATTTTGTTCATAACTTTTCCCTTTCACTTATAAAAACAATCTAATAGACAAAAAAGTGACAAAATTCAAAAAAATAATTATTTTGGCTTTTAAATAAAAGCAGATAAAGATGTCACTTACTTGCAAAATATTCATCATATAAAATATTATTTGCTATAAAATTAACAGCAAATTAAACAAAAAAGCATGTTATAGTAATCTTTTTCGCAATATGAATATTGATTATTTGTACTGTAATATTTATTAAATAAAAAGACGATATTAAAAAAACAACCGTAAACTGCGATTATTTTTTTCTAGCCACCCCAACAAAGTCAACTTCTTGATACCAAAATGATTCATTACCAAATAATTCTTCTAATTGATTTAAAGCGTAATCCATCCATTCTAATTGACTTTTATAATCCATATTAGTAGGCTCTTTTTCTAAAAGATTTTTTAAATAATTTCTTCGATAAGCAAATCTTTCTTCAAATATTTCCATTCTTTGATCAAAATCTAAACCGGATATTTCTTTGACATAATTGAACATTTTAATATTTTTATATCCAGAGGTAAATAATTGATGATAGATTTTTCTTCCGTTTAAACGATCGGAAATACCAGGTATTAACAATGTTCTTTCAACAATTTTTTTAATTAAATCATTATCTTTATAACTTACCATTGTTCCATCATCAGAGCCACGAATAATAATATAACCATCATCTTTAAGTAATTGACGAACATTTCTTAATAAGCGAATTGGATCTTTTAAATGATGAATAACTAATGTAGCAATAATTAAATCGAATTTAGGAATATTATGCTCTTCCATATATTCTTTCATTGAAAAGATGAATGATTCATCTTCTAAATCAAAAACTTCATAAGTGAAATTATCACCTTTGTTTTTAACTCTAGCCATTTCAATGCATTTTTCGTTTCGATCTATACCAAGTACTTTAGCATTTTTAAAGTCTTTAAAGCGATTATAGGTTACATATCCATAAGCACAACCTAAATCAAGAACATTAACTTCTTTACCATTAAATATATCAAATACATAATTGATTGCAGGCATATCCGCTGCACGTGTGTTTTGTGCTTGTGTTAATAATCTTTGTTGTTCTTTATATTTAGACGGAGCGTAGGTTGAATCAAGTTTAATATTTTTAACTTCTTTATTATAAGAAAAAGAAGAACCATTATTTTGCTTACTTAAATTCTTTTTTACAAATTCAACAACACTATCAAGAGAATCTTTTTCAATTAAAAATGTTTCATTATTTCTAAACGCTAATGGCTTTTCATTTCGCGCAATAGATGCACTTAATAAAGGAATAATTATCCCATCTTTTTTATCGCCGGCAAGTATATCTTCGTGGAAAGAACTCCACTCATATTTAATCCATCTTGAATTAATATAATCGATTTTTGTTGCAATAATAATAAGTATAGTGGCTTCATCAAGTGCCTTTTCAATAGCGTCTTTATAAGCAGATTCACCAAATTCTTTTAATGTTACATTGCTAAAAAATGTGGGAATATTATTTTCCACTAATTTTGCGTATAATTTTTGGGCTATTACGCTATCATCGGTCAATTTTCCGCTAGCGTCAGTGTTCTTAAATGATATAAAGACATTATTCATGATGATACCTGCTTTCTTAAAAAAATATTAGCATTTATCGTCATTCTAGTCAAATTTATAAATAGTTTTTAACTAATAAAATATAGTATTTTTATTTATTAAATATTATACTTTATTTAAGTAGGTGATTATACATGGATTATTTAAAATATAAAACTGTGACAGACGAAGTTGTTGTATCAATAGACTCTACTCATCAAAATGCGTATTTATCTATTTCTGGCATGGAAAAAGTATTCGAAATTGAAGGTAAAATTAGTTTAAAGTATGATATAGATACTCTAAAAACAAGAAATATTATTAATGAAAAATCCGCTATTAAAAATAAAGATAATGATACACTTTATAATTTAAATGTTGTATTTTCTATTGGACTTGAACATTTTCAACGAGCAGCCAAGAAATTTTATTTATTTATAAAAGAAAACAAATTGGATAATACTTTATTTACTTTTATAAAAGACGGATTAGAAAATTTGTTTTTACCTAATGAAAAAGATCCTTTAAAAAAGATTGATAGCTATCAAGATGTATTTAAGCATTATGCTAAAGAAAGATTAGAAGAAGAAAATGATCAATATCATTATGCATATTCTTATCCATATATAATTATTGAACTTTATCAACAAATTATTGAAGACGCTAAAATTAGATATCATTTTCCAAATGATTTTGGAGTTGAAAAAGAACCAGGTAGCCTTGAAAAGATATTAGATGTTTATTCTAATGTTGATTTTGGATTTGAACGAAATCCAATTGAAGATCAATTGGCAAGATATTTTTACTCTATTGTTACGGAAAAACCTTTTGCTAATTATAATAACGAAATAGCAACAATATTGCTTTTATATTTTTTAGATAATATTGATTACCTAGTTAAAGAAGATATTCGTGATTTATTTACTTCTAGTGATATAGTGGCAATGATTACACTTATTGAAAATTCTTCACCAGAACAAAAAGAAGAAGTAATAGAAAAAACAAAGAAAATGTTAGTAAGTTCTAATTATTCTCCTTATAAAAAAGTTGATGATGCCTTTGCTAATTTAAAAGAAAATAACACATATAATAATGTCGTTAATTATATTGTTGCTTTTATTGAAAATTATTATGGTTATCAAGGATATTATGAATTTTTTAAATATAGAGAATCTAGTGTACTTAAAATTCATTATCATGGTGAATATAATAAATTCAAACTAAATGTAGCTGATTCAATTCAAAATTATAACACTCTTGTTTTTGATGTGTACGCAACTGCATATATGGAAGCACCAATTGGATTAGTTCATCGTGATGAAATTATTGAAGATTTATATAAAGAAATTAAAGTAAGAAGCTATGATGATATTATCAAAGATAAACTAATGAAAGCACTAAGACTTAAACTTGTTCCTTATTTTTGTTTAAAAGATATTAACATTGAATTTAACTTTATTTGGACACTTGAAGCAGATGAAAATTACGAATATTAATTAAGGTGATATTATGTTAACAGAAAAAGAATTACATAAAAATTTATATATGCTTAACGGCTCATTCGCTAATACTGGTTATGACTGGTGGTGGCATTCTTTTACTGCGATTAATGAAACTACAGGTAAAGAAAAACCTTTCTTTATTGAATATTTTATTATCAATCCTAATGTGAGTCCTGATAAATTTGTTTTAGGTGGTGATGGTAAACCTAGCTATTTTATGATCAACTGCGGAACATGGTGCAAAAACAAGGCTCAACTTCATAAATATTTTAATGTCAATGATATTAAAATTGCTAAAAATAAATTGTTAATTACAGGCCAAGACTTCATGCTTAGTGAAGAAAGAATCACGGGTAAAGTAAGTATTACTAATCCAATAAAAAAGGAATTAAGTGATGCAGGTTCTATGGAATGGGATATCAAATTAGAAAAAGTAATTGGCTATGATGTGGGCTATGGAACTTCACCATTGTTTCGTGATATTAAAGCATTTGATATGTATTGGCACGCTCAAGGCATTAAAACATTAATGAATGGTTATGTGATTTATAATAACGAAAAATACATTGTTTCACCAAAATCTTGTTTTGGTTATAGTGATAAAAACTGGGGAAGAGATTTTACTTCTCCATGGGTTTGGTTGTCTTCATGGGACTTAGTAAGTCAAGTAAGCGGAAAAAGATTGGAAAATTCTGCTTTTGAAGTAGGCGGAGGAAGGCCACGTGCTTTTGGAATTACTTTTAAAGATAAACTTTTAATTGATTTTTATTATGAAGGGAAAAAGTATGAATTTAATTTTTCTAAATTCTGGACTTTGCCTAGAACGAAATTTGATTGCTATGAAACTGATGACAAAATCATTTGGAATATCAATACTAAAAATAGAAGAAATCGCTTGTTTATCCATATTGAATGTTTAAAAGAAGATATGCTTTTAATAAATTATGAAGCACCAGATGGTGAACAAAAATTCCATCGCCTTTTTAATGGTGGAAATGGAATAGGATATTTGGAACTTTATAAAGGAAATAGTCTAATTGATAAAATTGAAACGGGTCATGTAGGTTGTGAATATGGAAAGTATCATAGTGAAGGTGATAACTACTTTAAAAAAGGAGATGAAAAATAGTATGATAAATTTTGATAAACTAGAAGAAGTAACGTTAAAAAATTTTAAAGGTGGAGATGGAAGTATAATTGCTAAAATATTTACCGATGGAAATAATAAAATTATGAAAGCAACTTTAAGAAAAGGTTGCTCTATTGGAATGCATATTCATGATATGAGTAGCGAAATTATCTATGTTTTAAGTGGCGTAGCTAGTTGTGTAATTGATGGAAGAGACGAAACTATAAAAAAAGATGAGTGTCATTATTGTCCCAAAGGAAGTACACACTCATTAAAAAATAATAATGATGAAGATTTAATTGTACTTTGTGTGGTGCCTAACCAATAATATCGTTAAAATAAAATCAACAAAATGAACATTATTGTTGATAAACTATGGCGTGACTTGTTTTAATATTTAACTATGTTATAATCACTACACAAAGAACCGTTAGACTTTTTCTAAAAGGCTTTATTAATCATTAAAAATGAGGAGGAAAGCCCGATGAAAATTAGTCTTAGGCTTGACGTCAATGTTTTTGACGCGAAAAATATTATTAAATGGTTAGATAATAGGGATGTAACCAAATATCTTAATGAAGATATAAATTCAACTACATCGTTAATAGAAATAATAAATTCGAATCGTGCTGATTTATTAACTTGCTATCTTAATAAAGATGGTAGATTTTTTCTTATTGATGATAAAAAGAATCATAGTATTGGATTTTTAACATTATTTGAAGTGCGAACAAAAAAAGAATATGAAGTTGTCATAGCAATTGGAAATCCTAATAATTGGGGAAAACAATATGCGCATATGGCGTTAAAGCAAATAATGCGTGAAATATTTTTCTCATGGCGTATCGATAAATTAATTGCTCGAATACATATTGATAATCAACGAAGCATCAATTTATTTGAGCACCTAGGATTTAAACAAAACTTAATAAAAAACAATCATATTCATTTTGAAATAAATTTTGATGAGTATTTGAAGTCATTAAGAAATGGTTCTAATAATTAAGTAGACTAGATAAATTACATATAAACCAAGTAAAATGAAACCATCTTTTTTGGATATTTTTCCATATAGCGCAAATACAAATACAACAAGAGTTACAGCCATCATAACAATGACATCAACAACAACTTGAGGTCCAGATGTTAACGGATTAACAACTGCCGATATTCCTAAAACAAAGATGCTATTAAAGATGTTTGAACCAATAACATTACCTAAGGCCAATTCATTTTGGCCTTTTTTAGCAGCTACACAACTTGTGACAAGTTCAGGTAAGGAAGTACCGACCGCAACGATAGTTAGACCGATTAATGATTCAGCTAAGTCATGATCAACATGAGCAGCATCGGATATTTCTAAAGCAATTCCTTTAGCGCCAAATACAACTGCTTCGCCACCAAAGATTATACCAGCACAACCAACAATAGCTAAAATAATAGCTTTCCATAACTTAATATCTTTAATTTCAGAAGTTTCTTCCACAACTTGTTCTTCAGGATGTTTTTTTGCACCTCTTACCAAGAACCAAATATAAAGGACAATTATTACTGCTAAAATAATTCCTTCCCATCTTAATATTGCATAATTACCAGTAACAGAGCCATTACCAAATAAAACTACAAACAAGACTAGAAGTGCTGATACACCAATTAAAAATGGGTATTCTCTTTTACAAACTGATTTTTTAACAATAATTGGTGTAAATACTGCGGAGAATCCTAAAACTAGTAATAGGTTACAAATATTTGAACCGATGACATTGCCAATAGCAACATTAGCATTTCCACCTTCAATTAGAGAAGAAATAGAGTCAGAAACAGAAACAGCAAGCTCTGGACAGCTAGTTCCCATAGCCACAATTGTTAAACCAATAATTAATTCTGATATATGTAACTTTTTAGCGATGGCACTGCTGGCATCAACAAAGATATCACAAAATTTTACTAAACATAAAACACCAACAATAAAAGCAATAATAAATGCAATAACTCTTAAGGCAACTGGCCAAGAATCAACAAATGTAAAACTCATAAATTCAATCTCCTAAAATAAACTAATTAAAGCATTAATACCTGCTACAACATCACTCCAGTGAGTGAAGAATATTTCTAATCCAATAGCAATTAATATTATGCCACCTGCAATAGTGGCTTTATTAGCAAATAAAGTACCAAATTTTTTACCTATATATACTGCTGCAATGCAAATTCCAAATGTAACAAGACCAACAATAGCAAATGTTAAATAAGCTTCAAGTGGTGCGACATTACCATAAATGATACCAACGCTTAATGCATCAATAGAAGTAGCGACTGCTTGTAATAATAAATAACCAAAAGTTATGTTCTTAACCTTTTTATTTTCAATGGTTTCGTTTTCTTTTCCTTCATGGACGCCTTCAATAATAGTTTTGATTCCTAAAAATAATAAAAGTATTAAAGCAATCCAAGGCACTAAATAACCAAATACTTTTGAAAAGTTTTCTCCTAATGAACTACTTAATACAGTAATGGCTAAATAACCTAATACTGGCATAAGAATTTGGAAGAATCCAAATAATCCCGCTATTAAGAAACCTTTTTTGTGCTTCATGTTGGGCTCAGATAAGCCGTTACTCATTGAAGCAGCACATGCATCCATAGCAAGACCTGCGCCTAGCCCGATAGCGGTAATAATCCAAATAAATGTTTCCATAAAAATTCTCTCCTTTAAACAAGAAAAACGAGACCTAATTAACACAAAAAAAAGCGTGCTAATTATAAGTCTCGTTAATTAAGATTGACCTGGTCATTTATTCAACCGGTTTGTAGGACAATCGCTCTTAATTGAGCTAACTACTCCCTTAAAACTACTTAGGTATGTTAACACTTTTATTTACTAAAAACAACGAAAAAATGCAAAAAAAGTCAAAAAATGCGTTAGTTTCAACTAACCTCTATGTAACAAAGATCTCTCATTATTAATAAATATAAGCATATTATTTTTCATAATTATATTTTTATGATAAATTTTAGATGGCGGTGATTTAAAATGAATAAAAAAATTTATGATGATAGAATAACATATTTTGATGATAATGGCTCTCTTGTAGCAGAAATAGATTTTCCTAAAACTGGTGTTAATGAAATAACGATAACACACACATTTGTTGATGCATCTTTAAGAGGGCAAGGAATGGCTAAAAAGTTAGTAGAAGAAGTAATTAATATTGCCCAAAAAGAAAAATATAACATAAGAGCTACTTGCTCATATGCTATGAGATATTTCCATGATAATAATATTGATATATATGTTAATTAATTAAGTTCGTTTAAGTAATCGAAGAATTTATAAGGTGATGCTGGTTTTTTAATTTCTATGAATTCTTTTATATAGCCAAGTATTTCTTCAGAAGGGAACCCATCACTAGCAAAAGTTGTGCGTTGGTCGTAGGATAATTTGCCTTGTTTATTTTTATATGGCATTACTTTATCTCCAACCCATGATACGACGAAGTATAAGACATCTACTCTTTTATAAAGTTGGATTCCTTGTTTATAATCACCATATATTTGAGGGAATACAAGGGAACATTTTAAATCGTCTTTATAAAATCCGATAGTTAACATTCTATTTCCTTTTTCATATGTGACAGCTAATGTGTCATCATCATTATCTTTATAATAAGGAACTTGTTCATCCACTACAACGCTTATGTTAGTGTAAGGCTCTATGTCTGAAGCATCAAACATAATAATTTTGCATTCTAAAACATCATCTGTTTTTACTTTTTCATCTAAAATGAGTGCTTCATTTCGTAGATAATTATAATAATCAATCGAAGAATAACTTAGTTCCTTTCCTTCGACAAATATATGTAAATAACCAAATATAGTTTTTATTTTTTCATCAATTTTTAATAAAGAGTTGCTCATAATATTATTTCACCCATCCGCTAATATATTAGCAAAAATAAATTAAAAATGCTATGTTTTTTTTGCTTTTAAAAATGAGATTAATTAAAAACTCCGAATTAATCATAGTTTTTATATAAAAAGAATTTTTAAAACTATTTGTAAAAAAATTAAGAAGGCTAAAAAAAGTAAACATATAGTTTATTTTTGCGTTATTGGAATTACTTTTATATTTATGGTAATATTATAAATATAGGTGTGTGATTAAAATGAAGTGTTGTGTTTTAGGATCAGGAACTTGGGGTAGTGCGTTAGCGCAAGTATTAAGTGACAATGCTAATGAAGTAATTATATATGGACGAGATGTTGAAGAAGTTAATGATATAAGTAATAATCATCAAAATAAAAAATATTTTGGAGATGAAATAACTTTATCTCCATCTATTAAAGCTACAACGGATATTGTTCTTGCTCTTAAAGGCGCTATGATTATTGTAGTTGCGGTTCCTTCAGTTGCTTATCGTGAAGTTTTATTAAAAATTAAACCATTTATTACTAATAAACCATATGTTGTTTCTGTTGCTAAGGGCTTTGATCCAACAACATTAAAAAGAATGTCTGATGTTGTTCGTGAAATTATTCCAAGCAATATGAGGCAAGAAGTAGTTTCATTAATTGGTCCAGGACATGCCGAAGAAGTAATAGTTCGCAAGTTAACTTGTATTACTTCTACATGTGTGGATTTAGAAACTGCTAAATATATTCAACATGTTTTTTCAAATAATTATTTACGTGTTTATGCACAAGTTGATGAAATAGGCGCAGAATATGGTGCTGCTATTAAGAACACTATCGCCATTGCTGCTGGAATACTTCAAGGATTAGGAATGGGTGACAATGCTAAAGCAGCATTAGTAACTCGTGGATTAATCGAAATGATAAAACTTGGTACCTTTTTTGGTGGCAAAGAAAAAACATTTTTAGGATTAACTGGTATTGGTGACTTAATGGTTACTTGTAACTCATATTTTTCACGTAATTTCCAAGCAGGATTAGCAATCGGAAAAGCTAATAGTGCAAAAGAGTTCTTGTTAAACAACACCAAAACTGTTGAAGGAATTAGAACAACAGAAATTCTATACAAAATAGGAAAAGAAGAGAATATTGAACTCCCTATTGTAAATGCGATTTATGATGTGCTTTATCAAGAGGTAAAACCTCGTGATGCATTAGATAATTTAATGAAAAGAAAACTTAAAAGCGAATAACCATTTAAATTGAATAAATATTTAAAGAAATAATAGTCAAAATACCATTCATGGTATATATGGCTATTTTTTTCGATGTTCAAAAATGAAACGGCTTACAAATTTTATTGACAAACCGCTACGGGGGGGGGGTATCATATTTTTGTAGTTTAAAAAGGAGAGTTTTTTGCATGAAACAAAACTATGAAAAGCCGATTATTATTCTAGAAGAAATTGTGCTTGAAGATGTAATCTTAGCATCGGGCATAATTAGAGACGAAGGAAACATCGATATTAACGATGGCGTTAATGAAACGTTATAAGGAACGGAGGTAAAAGTATGAAAAAAATAGGCATTTTTAGTGTTGCGTTATTATTGTCTGTAGTTGCTTTTTCAAATGTAACTAAAGAGAATAACAAAACTTCAGTTGCTGACTTAGAATCAAGTACAACTGACTTTATGAATGAAAAAAGTAATGTTAAGAAAGTTGCTTTAAGGAATGCTAGCAGTGGAAGCAATGCATTTAAAGCGTCTAAAATTTATTTCCAAACAGCTTCTGATTCTGATGGATATGAATATTTAAGATTTGCTAGTGCCTTAAGAGGTGCTTACTCTAAAGTTTCATTTACTAGACATATTGAGGGACTAGAAGATAAAACTGATGAAGTTACCACTTTATATAAAGGTATAGCCGCGAATGGAAAAGTATCTTTCACTAATGGTGATGAATTAGTGGATTATGATGTAACAAGTACAAAAAACTATTATTGGGCTTGTTATACAATTAGATTTAAAAGTGATTCAACATATAAAGAAAGTGATATTACTTTAACATTGAAGGTCGATGACAAATATACTGATTCACGCACCATTAGTTTAAATGATGCTAAGAATTATGTTAAAGATAAGACCAATATTAAATGGAATGAATATGATGGTTATGCTTCTATTTATAATTCTTCAATTACTTATAGTTATGATTTGGTTAAGAGTTTATTTAATGTAAGTGGATATCCTTATGTTCATGGTGCATGTAATGATTTAAATGATTCAAGATATGGATATTTTGCAATGGACACTGGTAATAACCAAAAAGGTGTAATTGCTAAATATGATTTTGAAACTCATACTGTTGTTGGATATTCAAAAGAATTCATAGGTTATAATACTGAAGACAATATTAAGAATAAATATACATGGACAGATAACGCTAATATATTTATGTATAAAAATAAAATATATGCATTAGATAGCTATGGTAAATTTGTGTCAGTTAAAGCAAGTGAAATTACAGGTAATAGTACTGGTGAAGTAACCCAAAATGACACCACATTAGATTTTAAATTAAGTGAACAAATTAAATCAGTTGCTTACAGTAAGGAAAAGGATAGATTTGCTTTAAATACTACTTCAGGTAATTTGTATATTTTTGATGGTGAATTAAATCAAATTAAAACAGTTTCAAAAGCAGGAACAGTACAAACTATATATTCTGATGGAAATAAAATATATATGTTTGCTAAAGATGAAGTAAAAATAGTGACAAAAACTGAAACAACAACTGGTAGTGATGGAAAGGAAACAACAGTAGAAACATATAAATACTACGATACTGCAACAATTACCACCTATGATTGGGAAGGTAATAAATTAACAAGCAAAACTTATGGCAATGAAGAAAATCCAGTAGGACCAGCTTATGAAAAAAAAGGTAGTAGAAGCACTAATTTACAAAATATGATTATTGTAAATGGTGAATTATATATTACAAGATTGATTCATAGCGGTAGTGCAGAAGCTGGTTCAGCAGGCGGATATTTGTTTAAAGTAAATGTTAACGAAAAAGAAGATTTAGAAAATTTAATAACATCTAGAACTTTAGGTGAATATGTTGAAGCAAAAGCAGACCCTAGTTTTACTGTGAATGAAATAGTAGCAGGACGTAAAGTAGAAGGATGTGGATACTTACAAGGCGTTACTACTGATGGTGAGAACATTTATTATGCATATACAGATAGCAATAATGCAAATGCTAGATTAGTACGTAGTAATCCTTTAACTGGTGAATGGGTACCAGCAACAAAACTTGTTAGCATTTTAGATAAAGACAAAAATACAAGTCACTCTGATGCTGGTAAGATTTTCTACTATAACGATAATATCTGGGTGACAAAATTTAATAGCAAAACAGTTTTTGAAGTCAATAAGGATACACTTGTAGAAACAGGTGACACAATCACATTTGGTGATGATATGCCTGTAAATCTTAAAAATGCTGCTTATGACAAATTCAATGATCGTTTAGTATTATTAGGAACAAATGGTGCTTTATATACTTATGACAAAGATACAAAAGCTGTTACACTACTTTCTAATGCTAAAGGTTTCTCAAATTTTGGTGTATGTAATTTATTCGTTAATGATGATTACATTTATGTTACTTATAAAAAAGATAGATATAAAGGAATTAAAACATCAATATTTGATTTTGATGGCAATTTCATTAAACAAGAAACAATAGAAGATACAACTAATATTTGTCCAAACACAGATAGTTTCAACACTCAAGGATTAATTGATTATAAGGGTGTAGGAATTATTATTGGAACAAGTTGGGATAACACTTATGGTGGTGGCTATGTATATAGCGTTAAAATGAACTAATGAGGATTAATAAATGAATAAAAAAATAAAATACATAATTAATGGAGCCTGTATAGCGGTAATAGGTGTAGGCCTAATTGTTGGTAACAAAGTCATTAAAAACTTTGAAGCAGAAATTAACACATTCTTAAATCCTGCTATTGTTGATAAGAGCCAAGTTAACGTAAGTGCTGATAATGGTCAAAAACTATCTAAAAGAATTATGGAAGAAGGGGCAACTCTTCTCCATAATGAAAACAATACCTTACCTTTAAATTATTCAACAGATAAAAAAGTAAATGTCTTTGGTTGGAGATCGGTTGACTGGATTTATGGTAGTGAAGGTCAAAATGCATCAGGTGGTGTTGCACCTGAAGAAGATGATATTAAAAAGAATATTGATTTATATCGTGCATTAAATGATTATGGTATTCAATATAATGAAAAATTATATAATATGTATACAAAATATTATGCACCTAGATATCAAAGTGAAAATTTAAGAGGAACACATATTTCCACTCTTACCCCATTAATTGAACCAAAAATTGATGACAAAGAATATTATAGTGATGATTTATTAGAATATTCTAAGAATTATTCTGACGTTGCCTTAGTAGTTATTTCTCGTATGGCTGGTGAAGGTATGGATTGTAGTACAACTAGCCAAACTAAAAAAGGGCCAAAAGCTGCTGGAGATAATACTAGACATTATTTAGAGATATCAACTGAAGAAGAAGCTTTATTAACTTATGTTGGTCAAAATTATAAGAAAGTTGTTGTAATAATTAATGCTGCTAATCCAATTGAATGTGGATTCTTAGAAAAGATTCCAGGAATTGGAGCATGTATGTATGTTGGATTTACTGGTACTAGAGGTGCTAGTGCCCTTCCAGGATTATTATATGGTGATGTTTCTCCTTCAGGAAGAACAGTTGATACATTCGCGTACGATTTCTTTACTAATCCTGCTAATGTTTGGTGTAATGGATTAAGTTTTACTGATTATGGTCGTTCTTATACTGATTATGTCGAAGGAGTTTATGTTGGCTATAAATGGTATGAAACTGCTAATGTAGAAGGAATATGGAATGATGTTAATAATGAATTTGGAACAGGATATGATGGCGTAGTTCAATTCCCATTTGGCTATGGATTATCATATTGTGATTTTGAATGGACAGTAGGAGAAATTAGTGTTGAACCTAATTCATCAATTACTAATAATACAGAAATCACTATTCCTGTTACTGTAAAAAACAATGGCAAATATCCAGCAAGAGATGTAGTAGAGGCATATGTAAACGTACCTTATACTAAAGGTGGAATTGAAAAACCATCTGTCTCATTAGTGGGCTTTACCAAAACAAATGTTTTACAACCAAATGAAACAGAAACAGTTGAGTTAGTTATTGATGCTGATGATTTCACTTCTTATGATTGTTATGACAAGAATAATAATGGACATAAAGGTTATGAATTAGAAGCTGGAAAATATGTCATAAATTTAATGACAGACTCTCATAATATTAAACAAGTTAACTATAAAAATGCTTTAGTTGATGGAAAATTCGAATATAAAGTTGATGAAACAATTAAGATTACTAAAGATAAAATTACTGGCGCAGAAGTTAAAAACTTATTCACAGGTGAAGATGCTGTCGATATGACACCACTTGATGGAAACGAAGGAGACTTTGTTGCTGATATTCCTTGGTTTACTCGTGAAAACTTTATGAAACCAGAAAATTTTAGAGAAAACTATAAAGCACGTGCTTGTACACCATCTGCTAAACAAGCGACATATAGTTCAGAAAGAGCACAAGCATGGGATAATGCTACAGTTGATGAATTTGGTGATGAAATTGATACTACTCCAGTTACTTGGGATGCAAAAAATGGTTTAAAAGTAGCGGAAAATGGTATCATCAATGAATTAGGAGAAAAATTAGGAGCAGATTTTAACGCTCCTGAATGGGAAAAATTATTAGACCAATTATCAATTAGTGAAGTAGTAGATCTTATTAATAATTACTATGGTACTAAGAAAATCGATTCAGTAGGAAAACCAATTTTATATGATTTTGACGGACCTTCACAAATTAAAGGATTCGTTGCTGGACCAAGAGGAACAGGTTATCCAACTATGGTTGTTATTGCTTCAACTTGGAATCCTAAATTAGCTTACGAATTTGGTAAATCTTATGGTGATGATATGAAGTCTGTCGGTGTACATGGTGTATGGGGATGGGCAATTGACTCTCATCGTTCATCATTCTTTGGAAGAAACCACGAATCACCTTCAGAAGATCCTCAATTAGCGGGTACAATCATTAAAAATGCCGTTAAAGGATTAAGCACAAGAGGTAGATATTGTTTCTTAAAACACTTTGCTTTATATGGTAATGTTGGTGATAGTATTTGGCTAAGTGAACAAGCATTCCGCGAAGTATATTTAAAACCATTTAGAGATGCCTTCGTTGAAGGTGGAGCACTTGGTGCAATGACTACTTATCGTGGAATTGGTGCAGAACACTCAGAAACTACAACTGCTTTATTAACAGGTGTATTAAGAAAAGAATGGGCTTTTAAAGGCGCAATTACAACTGACTATATCGGAACACAAATGTATTGTGATTCAATCTTACGTGCTGGTGGAAACTTAGGTATGGGTTGTAGATTAGGCTCATTATCAAATACTAAATACGATAAAACATCATCAGTAAGATTACAACGTCGTTTACGTGAATCTGCACATGAAACACTTTATATGTGGTTACATGCTGACTATTATGAAAAAGAATACTTAAAGAATCCAGATCAAAATGATAGTTATATTTCATCATTTAGTATTTCTTCATGGTGTTGGTGGAAACCATTAGTAACTTGCTTTGATATCGTTGCAGTAACCGGACTTGTCTTCTGGGCTTCAATGCTTGTTATTGATGGACTAATGAAAGATGATAAGAAAAGAGTTAATGAGGAGGCAAAATAATGAAAAACTTCTTTAAAACTAAAAAAGGTGTAAAAACCTCCGTTGGTATTGTCGCTGCTTTAGTGGCAGTTGTATCAACAATCTCCATTATGGTTCCTTCTTATGTTGCTTATAAAAAGTATTATGATGCCGCAATTGCGGAAAGAGAACATCAAAAATACTTAAACAGTCTACCTTTAGAATTTTTAGGCATTAGCGCTGAATTATCTGAAGGAAAAGAATATTATACTGATGGCAAAGCTCATCCAGAAAATGAAGATTTTACAGTTACTGCTCATTTTACTGAAAAAGGTAAAGATTTTGATAAAATTCTTCGTACTGATGACTTTGTTATTACTACACCAGAAGATTTTGCTTCTAATGGTGGTAAAATTCTTGTTTCATATACTTATACTCCAGAAAAAGCTAAAGAAGATGATCCTGAACCAGAATCAATTACTAAAACTGATGAAATTGAAATCAGTTTAACTAAAGTAATTGTAAAATCATTAGAAATAACACAATTACCATATCGTGTCTATTATTCTGATGATATGGAATTTGATCCAACTGGAATTAAGGTTAAAGCAATATTTAATAATGGCCATACAGTTGAATTAAATGATAAAGATATTACGGTTAATACAAAAGGTAAATTATCTTCTTCATTAGAAGCTGCAGAAATTTCTTACACTTGTGAAGAAGTTACTGTAACAACTGATGTCCCAATCAAAGTTGATACAAAGGCTAGTTATGTTGATGGAGATATCTTATCAATATCAACTGAAGATGAAGTTTTTGTTAATGATGGTGATGTATTAAGCGATGTTAACTTAAATATTCGCGCTAATTACGAAAATGGCAATAAATTATTGTTAGCTAGAGATCAATATGTAATAGAAGGTAATATGGATAAAGCGTCTTTTGCTAGCAACTGTGTATTAAATATATCTTTAAAAAAGAATAAAGATGTATCATGCAAAGTTGTTGCTACTGTTAAACATGTTATTGAAATGGAAAAAACTACTTTAGTTGGTGGAACTAAGAAAACTATAACTGATAATAATAAAGATATTCAAATAGTAGAAGAATTTGAAAACGGAAATAGTATTTCATTCACAATTAATAGTACTAATAATGTTAAAGGTGATTTATCAATGCGTTTGAGTAATTTATCTAATACAGGTATTACACTAGATAATATTATGACATTGAAAATCAATGGCAGATATAATCCAATTATTTCTTCTATTTCTGGTAGTGAAACTTATAATTTTGAAAAGTTAACTTTAACTAATGCTTTATTAAAAACTGGAGAGAACAAAATTGAAATTACTTTCAAGAATATGAAAGACATCAATGTTGCTATTGATAGCGTTTCATTCCAAACCAAGTATGATGGTGTTTTATACGCTAATATGGATCAATACCTTGAAAGATCACTTTCTTCAGGTAATGCTATGGATTTAACAGTATCAGCAGTAGGTAACTGGGATGGCACGGGTGGTGCTTATGGTCATGGCTTATGTAGTGATGGAACATATTTATATTCTCCACATACTGGTTATTCAGAGTCAACAAGAAAAATTACAGTTAATAAATATGATCCTGTAACTGGTAAGATATTAAAATCAAGTCCCGCAACAGAACAAGGCGCTCTTGAGTCCACTGCAGGTATTACTTATTATGATGGAAAAATTATTGTTTACTTTGCTGATGGAAGAAGTATGGCTATTGATGCTTCTCTTAGTGGAACTTGGAGTGAATATAATTTTGGCTTTAAAGGCTTAGAAAAAGCAGTTTTAAGAGATGTATACTATAATTCAGCTAAAAAACAATTTGCGGTTTTATCAGATCAATCAGTATATATTTATAAAAATAATCGTACATCGAAAACTATGTTTGGCCTTATGAATGAAAATGGTGGAAGCATTAAAAGAATTACAGCCACACCTGATTATATTTATGCTGTATTCTCTAAAGATGGAGCATATCAACCAATTGTCCATATGTATGACTGGGATGGTAATTTTAAAGGAAGATTTGTTGTTCCAAATAATAATGATGTAATGGGAAATGTTGTAACCAATTTAAAGAGTACTAATGTTCAAGGCTTAGTGATGTTTAATGACTCATTATACTTTACCACATTAAAGTTTGGTACTGCTAATGGAGGAGACTCTACATTAATTATTAAAGCAGATTATCCACATTTATCAGATAAGTTAGAATTTGACTTTACAGTTGGTGAATACATTGATTATTGCAATGAAAAATCTCTTACTCCAACTTTAAGTAATGAATCATTAGGCGCATTGAATGATGTAGCTAATGGCTACGCTATGGGCGGATGCTCTGATGGTAAATACATTTATGCCGCGGTTAATGTTGGAGGTAACCAAGTAACTCGAATTCATAAATATGATTTAACTAGTGGTAAGTTAGTGGCAGCAAGTAAAAATTTGACTGTTGCGAATACTGATGGTGATAATTCAAGATTATTTATTAAAGATGGAATTATCTATTGTATTGGTAAAGATAATGAAGGCAACGCTGGAAAATTATTTGAATTAGCATTAGATCAATTTGAAGGTAACCCAGCTTTTAAAGAAAGTACATTATCGTTCAGTTCATTAGGTGCTTTAAAGAGTGCTTACTATAATCAAAACTTTAAAAAGTTTGCTTTAATGGTTGATGGTAAGTTAGTTATCACTGATGAAAAACAAAATGCGTTATGTGAAGGAAAAACATTATCTTATCCAGGTTTTGGAGCATCTTCTTTAACAGCCGATGATAAATACATTTATGTAAGTTATGTTACAAACAATAGATCAGATTTACCAATGGATGTGTTTGACTGGGAAGGTAATAAAATTAAAACAGTGTTAGTACCGGGCTTTGGTTTAGGAACCAATACTTCAGGAAAGAATGTTAACTTCAATGTTCAATGTTTATTTATCCATAATGATAAATTATATGCTTCAATCTGTAGCTGGGATTCTGGCTATAGCAAATATAATTTATTTAAAATTAATTTTGATAAGTCAGCATTAGAATAATATTTAAACACCTATTATGAGTGGATTCATGGTAGGTGTTTTTATACGAATTTGAGGCGCTTTAAAAATTTTTAGGGTTTCGTAGGGTCTCTAAAAATCAAATTAATAAG
>ERZ808292.55-NODE-55-length-37304-cov-14.056351_pt1 | contig 37304 bp, 10 predicted proteins | sample MGYA00521275_ERZ808292 | MGnify/ENA primary metagenome ERZ808292 (study PRJEB31516, sample SAMN03275613) | gut metagenome | biome: mammalia-associated habitat; material: feces | host: Papio cynocephalus | place: Kenya | collected 2012-07-26 ... | reverse complement strand
ACGCAACGGAAAGGTTGTTTGCAAGCGTCTTTCTTCTCATAGCGAAAGACGAGCGTGCGAGTTTGTGAAGAAGCGCTTTGTTTTCGCCGTCGAGTTTATGGCGGTTTATATCTATACGCACGACCGCGCTGTCCACGTTCGGTGCGGGATAAAACATATTTCTAGACACGTTTCTCGTAATCTGTGCGTCGCCCGCCATTTCGATTGCAAGCGTAATTGCAGAATAGTCGGGCGTGTTCGGTTTTGCAACGAAGCGAAGCGCAACTTCTTTTTGCACCATAATAGTTATGGATTCCACGTCGAGCGTGCTTTCGATAAAGCGCATAGCAAGCGGCGTGGTGATGTAATAAGGCAAATTCGCAACCACTTTGAATTTGCTTCCCACGATTGCGGCAAGTTCGTCGTCCTTCATTTTGAGGACGTCGCGGAACACGACTTCGGCGTTTTCCACGCCTTGAAGCGAGAGCGCAAGCACGGGCTCTAAATTGCGGTCCACCTCGAACGAGTACACCTTTTTTGCGACTTTTGCAATGGCGCGAGTGAGCGTACCCGCACCCGTGCCTATCTCGACGACGACGTCGTCGCCCGCTATTCCGCCGTCCGCAACGATTGCGTCGAGAAGGTTCGAGTCGGTGATGAAGTTTTGACCCAGAGCCTTGTTGAAGCGGAAGTTTACGCCGCGTATTATGTCTTTTATGCCGTTATTTTCCATTTATTTCCTTTCAAAAGCGCGTATGTGCCGAGAGGTTTGTCACATACTACTATCGTACCGAAGATAAAACGTCAAATCACATCGGACGAACATCGAAGTACAAAAGATAAAAAACAGTGGTCACGAGTTGTCTGCTGTTTTTTCTTAATACTCGGTGTCTTCTCTTATCGTTTCGCGCACTTTGTAATGCGCGCCGACGCTCTTTGCGAGTTCGCCGCAAGCCTTGACTTCGTCCTTGCCAATAAAATCGACCACCGACATAGTCGTGTCTATGCCTGCGTCGACGCAGTCTTTGGTGAATTTGAGCATAGCGTCAAACGCCGCCTCGCCGTACTTGCTTCTGCAAATTTCTTGATACGCTTCGGGCGTCGAAGCGTTGAGCGACACGGACACGCTGTCAACGTAGGGCGCAATGAGTTTTGCAACGTCGTCGCGCTTGTTGATGAGATTGCCCAGTCCGTTCGTATTGATACGGATTTTGCAACCTTTCTTTTTGAGGTAGGGCGCGATTTGCGAAATCATAGACAGATTGCACATCGGCTCGCCGAATCCGCAAAAAACGACCTCTTTGTACTTCGACAAATCGTACATAGAGATGTCGTCCACGAGTTCCTCGAAAGTGGGTTCTTTCAAAAGCCAAAGGTCGTTTCCGCTCACGCCGTCTTTTATGTTGCGAATACAAAATTCGCAGTTGTTCGGGCAACGGTTGGTGATATTGAGATACAAACTGTCACCGAATTCATAAACGTAATTGTTGGTCATTATATACTCTCTGAATTTTGTTTTTATCGTTATCGATTTTGCGTTTTTTGTCAAAATCGAGGTTTTATACACTCATTTCAAGCGCGTAAACAGTCGTTTTGCGTTTTGAGCGGTGATATTCTCGATTTCTTCCACGCTCACGCCGAGCACCTCGGCAGCCTTTTGCGCTACGAGCGCGACGTACTTCGGCTCGTTGGTTTTGCCTCTGAACGGCACGGGCGTCATATACGGGCAATCGGTTTCCAAAAGCAATCTGTCTTTGGGAACGACCGCCAGCGATTCGAGATTATGCTTTGCGTTTTTGAACGTTATCGCGCCGCCGAACGCGTAGTACGCGTCGAGTTTGTCAAAGATTTTCACGTACTCGCTCGACCCCGAATAGCAATGCAAAAGCAAGCCGTTTTGAATATAGTTTCGCATATCGAAAAGGATTTTTCTCGTGTCCTCGTATGCGTCGCGAACGTGCAAAATCACGGGCAAATTCGCTTGATTTGCAAGTTCGATTTGCTTTGCAAACACACTCTTTTGCACTTCCCTTTCGCTCAAATCGTAATAGTAATCGAGTCCGATTTCGCCGAATCCCACGACTTTGCCGCCCTTTGCGAGTTCGAGCAATCTTTGGCACGCGTCGTCGTCGAGAGTATCCGCGTCGTGAGGGTGCACCCCCACCGCCGCATACACTTTGTCGTACTTGTTTGCAAGCGTAACCGCAAGTTCGCTCGACGGCATATCATAGCCGACGCATATCGCGCTTTCGAGATTGTCCTTTGCAAAATCCTCGACGATTCTGTCGACGTCGCAAAGCAGTTTCTCGTCGTTTAAGTGGCAATGAGTGTCAATCAACATAAACCGCCTTATCTCACCACGCTGCCGCTTTCGACAGGCTTTTCGGGGGATACGAGCACCACTTCTTCACTGCCGTCCTCTTTCTTAAAGCAAGCGCAAAGAAGCATACCTTGGCTCTCTATTCCGCGAAGTTTTGCGGGCTTTAAGTTGTACACCACGACGACGTTTTTGCCAATCGTTTCTTCGGGCGTATAGTGTTTTGCGATTCCGCTCACTATCGTGCGAATATCGTCGCCTATCTGCACGGAAAATTTGAGAAGTTTGTCGGCTTTTTCAACCTTTTCGGCAGTGAGAATCTTGCCGACGCGCAGTTGAATCTTTGCAAAGTCCTCGATTGTGATTTCGCTCAAATCGACGATGTTTTCCGCCTTTTTATCTTCTTTCTTTTCCTCTTTTACGCCCTCTTTCGTTTCGGGTTTTTCGGACGTTTCTTCGGGCTTGTCCTCTTTTACGATACCCTTTGCGAGCAAGTCTTTTTTCACCTTGTCAACGTCGATTCTTGCAAAGAGGTGCGCGGGATTTTCAGCAACTTTCGTGCCGTTTTGCAAAAGTCCGAATTTGTCGAGGTCTGCGTACTCTCTCAATGTAGTTCCGCATTGCTCGACCACTTTTTGAGAGGTGGACGGCATAAACGGCGCAAGCAAACTCGCACAAATCACAATCGTTTCGGTGAGGTTGTAAAGCACGGTTGCAAGTCTGTCCTTTTGACTCTCGTCCTTTGCAAGCACCCACGGCATCGTTTCGTCGATATACTTGTTCGCTCTGCGCAAAACCGTGAATATGTCGCTCAACGCGTCCGCCGAACGGTACGCGTCTATATTTGCAAACACTTTGTCGCGCGCCGCTTTTGCGACGGATTTAAGTTCGTCGTCAACGGGTTCGCTCACGCCCTTGTCGCAAACGATTCCGCCGAAATACTTGTTGGTCATAGCAATCGTGCGTTGTACGAGGTTACCGTACACGTTGACGAGTTCGCTGTTTACGGTGTCCATAACGAGGTCCCAACTTATCACGCCGTCGTTGTCGAAAGGCATTTGCGAAAGAAGGAAATATCTCACGCTGTCCACGCCGAAATAGTCCACGAGGTCGTCTGCGTAAATGACGTTGCCCTTGGACTTGGACATCTTTCCGCCGTCTTGCAACAGCCACGGATGTCCGAAAATCTGTTTGGGAAGCGGCTCGCCGAGCGCCATAAGGAAAATGGGCCAGTAAATCGAGTGGAAACGCACGATGTCTTTGCCTATGATATGCACGTCTGCCGGCCATTCCTTTTTGTACAAGTCGCTCGAATTGCCGTCCGCATCGAAACCGATGCCCGTAATGTAGTTGGTGAGCGCGTCGAGCCAGACGTAAACGACGTGACGTTTGTCAAACGGTACGGGAATACCCCAGGTGAACGACGTTCTCGACACGCAAAGGTCTTGAAGCCCGGGCTTTAAGAAGTTGTTGACCATCTCGTTTTTGCGGGATACGGGAACGATGAAATCGGGGTGTTCGTCGTAGTATTTCAAAAGGCGGTCGGCGTATTTGCTCATATTGAAGAAATACGCTTCTTCTTCCGCCATCTCGACTTTGCCGCCGCAATCGGGGCATTTGCCGTCGACGAGTTGGCTTTCCGTCCAGAACGATTCGCACGGCGTGCAGTACCAGCCCTTGTACGAGCCTTTGTAGATGTCGCCTTGTTTATAGAATTTTTCAAATATCTTTTGCACCTGCTCTTCGTGCTCTTTGTCGGTGGTGCGGATAAATTTGTCGTAGGTGGTGTCCATCAAATCCCATATGCGCTTGATGTCCGCGGCTTTTTGATCCACAAATTCTTTGGGCGTCATTCCCGCCGCTTGTGCTTTGAGTTCGATTTTTTCACCGTGCTCGTCCGTACCCGTTTGAAAAAACACGTCGTAACCTTCCATACGCTTTGCTCTTGCAACGAGGTCGGAAAACACGATTTCGTAGGTGTTTCCGATGTGGGGTTTGCCCGAAGCGTAGGCGATTGCCGTGGTCATATAAAATTTCTTTTTGTCTTGCATGTTCACCTCGTCGGCAGACTAATGATGTCCGCCTTTTGGATTGATTTATACATTATACATCTTTTATTTATAAAAGTAAATCATAAGTGCATATGCGCGCGAGGCGAAAAATACAATATCGTATGAACGTTGCATTTCTGCTGATAACGGCAATATCTTTGGTGCTGATGACAATAACATCCCCCGAATCCGCCTTTCCCACGATGATAGAAGGCGTGCGCGGCGCAATCGAACTTTCCTTCAAACTTTGCGCGATATACGCCGTGTGGCTGTCCGTTCTGAAAATGGTGGAAGCAACCGCCCTCGACAAAAAACTGTCGAAACTTCTGCGCCCCGTAGTGTGCAAGATTTTCAAAAACGAATCTGACGAGGCATACGACAAAATTTGCATCAATCTTGCCGCAAATATGTTCGGAATGGGCGGCGTGGCAACCCCCGCAGGCATAAAAGCGATGAGCGCGATGAGCGACGGAAGCGACAGAGCAACCGGCAATATGATTATGTTGCTCGTGATAAACGCAACGTCAATTCAACTCATTCCCGCAACCGTGATTGCACTTAGAGCAAGCGCAAATTCGCAAAGTCCGTCCGACGTGATTTTGCCCACTTTAATATCCAGCGGCATAGCCACTTTGTGCGGAACGATTCTTTGCAAAGTGTTTTCGCTAAAAAAGAGTAAAAACGATTCGTACGACAAAACAAGCACTTTATTTAGCGTAAATCGCAAAATAAAACCCTCCTTATGCAAGCATAGTGTAAAATCTCAAAGAGGTGGAATATGAGCGTAAGTATGTATATACTGCCCTCTCTTCTCATACTTCTCATCATAGTTTGCATCGTCAAAAAGGTGAAAGTATACGACTGTTTTTTGCTCGGCGCAAAGGACGGACTTGACCTCATAATTGACATTTTCCCCTATATCGCGTCCATATTCGTGTGCATAGAAATGTTCAAAGCAAGCGGACTTTCGAGCATAATTTCGGGGTGGCTTGCAAAGCCTCTTTCGTATATCGGCATACCGAGCGAGGTTACCGAAATAATCTTGCTCGTTCCCCTTTCGGGCAACGGCTCGATTGCGATACTCGAAGATATAATAACAAAATACGGCGCGGATTCGTATATCGCAAGGTGCGCTTCGGTGATAGCGGGCGGCAGCGAAACCATATTTTATATAGCCGCCGTTTACTTCTCTGCGTGCAAGGTCAAGAAGTTGCGCTATGCAATCCCCGTATCTCTTTTCTGCACTCTTTTGGGCGCTCTCATCGCGTGCGCACTCTGCCGCTTTATGTGAAAAACTACGAAAACCCTAAAAATTAAAACAAGGATAAAGACAAAACCGAATATGGAGATATAAAAGCGACTTGCGCAAAACGACATAAAAAAACGCCGAAAAAACGGCGTTTTTTCTATGTTTTTTTGACGTTTTTCCTATGCGTTTATAACATTATTTTTCGATAACCGCATTGAGTTTTGCAACGAGTTCGTCCACGTTTATTCCGTGTACTGCCGCCGCTTCTTCGAGAGTTTCGCCGTGCGCGAGCATACAATGCAAGCAGTGCATTCCGCTCTCTTGCAACACTTCTGCGAGTTTGTCGGGGTCGCCTTGTGCGAGTACGTCGATGATGAGCATATCTTTTGTTACCATTGTTTTTACCTCCGTAAAGATATATAAATTTTAATTATTTTCGTTCGTTTCAAGCCGCTTTGCGACTTGTGGTTTTGCGCTTTCGATGCTGTTGTTTTACGACTTTAACCTTTCGCCTTACGATTTGCAATTTAGCGTTTTCGTATTGCGTTTTACGGTTTTACGTTTTTCGACTGCGGATTAGGTTTCAAACTGTCCCGTCAGCACCGCCCACGCGATTAACGCGACTATACCGACCGCCAAAAGCACCGCGATTGCGACTTTAAGCGGCGATACGGGCGATTTGCCCGTGGACTTGCCGGTTCTTCCGTTGATGATGAAACGATAACCTTTTTTGCGGTACACGTACGCACAGACCCAAAGCGGCAACATCATATAGTGGAACACCGTTCCCTTGTACGAGGTGTGCACATTGAGATAATCCACCACGTCCGCGCCGTAGCCGTCGATTATGCGCTTGCGAATGGTATCGTCCATCTGACCTTTTGCAACGTCGAATCCGTCCTTGAGCGAGGTGTCGTACTTCTCTGCCGAAAAGCCTGCGATGTAGTCTTTGTTGTACGCTTCGAGATTGTCGGTGTCGTAGGGCAAGATTTTGTTCAACTCTTTTTGATTGAGTTGCGTGCTTGCCTCGACCGCCACGTCCTCGAAGAAGTTGCTTGTCGAGCCGTTGACGTCGTACCACTCTATGTATGTTTCGATATGTCTGTCCTTGCCGCTTCCGACGGTTCTCGTGCGACGCTCGCCCAGTCGACCGTCGTAAGTGGAATCGGCGTTGGTCGTGAACGCATAGGACGGAATATATACACCCTTGAAGTTTTCCACCTTAAAACTCTTTTTTAGTTTAATAGGTGCAAATATCTTCTTTTTTATCCACTTTTTGCCCGCTTCCGAAGCCTGATTTTTTGAAAGCGCAAACGGAAGAATACTGTCGGGTTTAAGCCCTTTCATATCTTCGAGTTCGACAACGTTCGTACCGCCGCAATAAGGGCATTTTATTGCAGTGTCGAAAGGCGCGAGTTTGACTTCCGCGCCGCAGTTGGGGCATTTGTAGGTCGAATCGTCGAATTTAACCTCGCCTTCGTCGAGTGCTTGAGCGTAATCGCGCTTGAAGCACACTCTTTTGTCGATTGTGCGAGTTGCGTCGCAATACGAGCAATGAAGCGCGCCTTTTTCGGGGTCGTAAACCATATCCGCGCCGCAATTTTGGCACTTTACGACCGCCGAAACGTTGTAATCGAAATCATTTGCCATTGTGAAAGCCTATTTATCCTTTATCAGCCGATTTTTGCGCCGCATTCGGGGCAGAATTTCATACCCGATTTAACTTTTGCGCCGCACTTGGGGCATACGACGTTCATCGGTTGACCGCATTCAGGGCAGAATTTTGCGCCTTGCGGAACGCTTGCGCCGCATTTAGAGCATTTTACGGTTGACTCTGCACCGACCTTTGCGCCGCACTCGGGGCAGAATTTCGCACCCGCTTTGACGGACGCGCCGCATTTTGCGCATTTGATTTTTTGCGTTTGCGCTTCGTCGAGGTTTTGCGCAAATTGATTGCCCACTCTTGCGCCCATTCCGAGACCGATTCCTGCCGCGCCGAACATACCACCCATTCCGGGGTTCTTTGCCGCGTCGCGCATTGCTTGCACGGATTCGTATTGAGCGTACTCGCCCATCTTGCCGTCGAATACGCCGAGCGTGGTGCGTTGGTCCATCGCCTTTTCGACGGATTCGGGCAACTTGAAGTTGCGCACGATGACGGAATCGATGTCAAGTCCGAGTTCGTTGAATCTGGGCTTCACTTCCTTGCATACGGTGTCGCCGATTTCGAGGTAGTTTGCCGCAAGTTCGAGCGCGGGAATCTCACATTCGCCGAGCATATCCGTAAGTTGAGCAAGCACCAAAGATTTGAGATGTTCCTCGATGTCCTCGGTCTTGTAGGAATGTGTTGCGCCGAAAATCTCTTTCATAAAGAGTTGCGGATTCATAACGTGGAAGGAATACTCGCCGTGACCTGCGATGCGAATCATTCCGAAGTCCTTGTCGCGCATCATAACGGGATTGGGCGTGCCCCACTTCATTTGAGTAAAACGCTTCAAACTGACGTAATAAACATCGATTTGCTTGGGGTTTTCAAACGCATATTTCCAGTTCGCGAGCGCGGTGAGTATGGGCGTAGAACCTTCGTCGAGTTTCCAACTTCCTTCGGTGAAAACGTCGCATACGCTTCCGCGATACACGAATATGGCGGCTTGCGACGGGCGAACGATGAGTTCCGACCCTTTCATAATCGCATATCTGTCGTCATATTCGAATTTATGAACTAATGTATTTTGAGAACTGTCTTCCCAACTTATAACTTTGAGAAGTTGTCTTTTGATGAGTCCCATACGTGCCTCCGTTGCTTTATTATATGTATTATATCACAAGCGGCGATATTTTCAATAAAATTTTATATTTGCGCCCCGTTGTTTTCAAAATGCAAGCCAAACTTAACGAAAAACGGCATATTTCGTTGATTTTTTGCTCGCTTTTCGTATATTTTATTGCCGCCAGATTATGTCGATACGTCGTATTATTATGCCGATACTTCGCATTCGGATTTTACGAAAAAACCATTTGCAAGAAACGAAAAGCCTCGCCGTGAGCGAGGCTTTTGCGTATCGTTTTGCGTTAATGCGGTTTCGATAAGGCGTTATCCTCTCGGATTCCACGTTATCGTTTCAAGGTCGCTGATTGCTTGGGCTTCGGGTATCGTTTGTCCGACTTCAACTGCGCTGTGCGAATTTGCAAAGTCTTTATCTGCCTTTTGGGTGGTGACGACCGTGCCGTTGCTGTCAACCACCGTGCCTACCGCCGCATAGAGTTTGTAGACGATCTTGCGGTCCGCCGACGTGGGAAGCGTGAGGCTCGTGCCTGCCGACGAGAACATAACCGCGTAACTTGCAACCAACGAGTTGCCGGAAGCGGAATAAACTTCCGCCGTGCCGAACCAAACTACGTTGACTCGTTTGCCGCTTACGGTCGTCGTCGTTTTGAGCGTCGTGTCGCTGTGCAATCCGCTTGCGCTCGAAATCGTCGGCGCGAGGTTTGCGTTGATTTGATTGACCGTCACCGAGATACGTTCTTGGTCGCCGAGTTGAATCGTTGCGGTGTTGCCGCTTGCGCTCGTCGTGATTCCGCTTGACGTGACGGTGTATTGCTCGTCCGCAGGCATAGAAACAATTGCGTAGAAGAACTCGATGTCCTTCGTCGTGGACGCCGTCGTCGGATACGTAACCGTGCCGTCTGCCGCATTGAACGTCGGATTGTAGACGTTGAACGTCGCAATATAGGTGTACGGCAAAGACAATCTGGTCGGGTCGTTGGGGTCGATGCTGAACGAACTGCTTGCTTTGCCCGAAACGATTGCCGAACTGTAACCGCCCGTCTTTGCCTCGAGTTTGGTCACGCCGTCCGAGCCGACCGTGGTTTTCGCCTCTTGGATTGCCGTTGCTTCCATCTTTTGAACGAGGAACGGAATCTTGTATTCTTGGACGTTTCCGTCGATACCGATAAGTTTTGCGGTGACGTAAATCAATCCGCCGTTGTAGGAAGGTCTGAACTCGTCAAACGACCATACGAGCGTTCTCGTGTCGCTTCTCGTCGTATATACAACATCTGCGGTTTCGGCATTGCCGTCTACGATATTGCCTGTACGCTCTTTGAACGTGAGCGAATCGGGCATCGTGGGTTTGATATACTCGTACGGATTGACGTAAGCCGCAACGCCGCTCGAAACGCCGTAAGCGTAACCTGCGAGTTTTGCGAGTTCGGTATTGCTTTGTTCTGCAATTCCTGTCACTCTTCTGTCAAGCACTTCGACGCTGAATCTGATACGTTGCGTGCCGACTTCGTTTGCAGAGGACGAATCCGTTGCCTTGTAGTTGTACTTGCCGTCGTAGTTGACGATTGCGTATGCGTAGTATTTGCCGCCCGCATACGTCACGTTGACGCCGCTGAAGTCCCACGTTACGGGCACGTTGACCTTGTTGCCGTTTGCAAGCGTTACGGTGAGGCTTGTCGGGAAGTTTGCGTAATCTCTGTTGAGTTCGTCCGCGCTCAACTCGACGTATTGTCCGTCAACGAGTTTGTACGTGCCGTCGAGGTTGTTCTTGACGTAGCCCGAAGTTGCGACGGAAGATTTTTCATAGCGGTCGCCGCTGTAGCCCGACTTTCTTGCAAAGACATTGCTGTTTGCGTACGGGTCGATTACGAATTTGCCGTTCTGCAACAAACCGCAAGTGTCGCCCTCTACGAGCGTTGCTTCACCGCTTACTCTGCTGTTGTTGACGTGTACGGTGACGTCTACCTTCGCCGTTGCGCCGTTGCCTTCGACGCCGCTTGTGAGAGTTGCCTCAACCGCGACGTTGCCGCCTCTGTACGTGTAGTTTACGTTGTCCGCATTCCAACTTGCGTTGAGCGTTTGCGTGGTCACGTAAACGAGGATGTAGAGATCTTGTCCGCTCTCGCTCTTGTAGGTCGTTTTTGCGGAATCGTAATTTACCGTGCCGTTATACAATGCATAGTTCTTGGTGTCAGCGTTGTAGACGTAGAACTTGACGCCTGCGTAGTTGCCTTCCTGACCTTCCGCCTTGAACTTGCTGTCGACCGAGTACACGCTGTAGATGCCGGGATACTCTTCGCCGTCGGTGTCGATGAATCCGTGACGTTTGTTGTATGTGCTGTTGTAGTCGTATTTGCTACCGTTTGCGGATCTGCCTTCCGTCCACCACGTTTGCGCAAGCATAAATTGCGCGCCGACATAGAACGTTGCGGTTTGATCGTACTTGCTCGTGTCGTAGACGGTGTTCGCTACGTCTGCATATACGTCTTTGTTGTACTTGTACGAGCCGACCGACATATCGTTGTACGCAAGGTCGCTGTTTGTGAGCGTAACCTTGGACACGCGGATCTTGATCGACATTTCAAACGCGTCCATAACCTCGAATTCTTTGGCTTTCGAGTTCCATACGCGAACGGTCATCGTTCTTTCGAGGGTTGACGTGAGTCCCGCAAGGTCGCTTGCGGTGGGCGCGTTGTCGTAGGTGATATAGTATTCGCCGACGTCGCCGTTTACGAACGTGAGTTTCATCGTGTCGGGCAGTTTGTTTTGACCGACGTATGCAAAGTGGTTGTAGTAAACGTATTGTTCGGGCATACCGGTCGCTTTGTTGTACACGATGTCGATGTATCTGCCGTCATACGCGCCGTTCGTCTTGCCGACGAGCGTGTCTGTAACGGTGGAATACTTGCTCGAATCGGAATACAAATATTCGAGGTCGGTGTCGCCGAGCAAGAGTTCTGCGTCCGCAATCGTACGGTCAAGCACCGTAACCGGTATGTTGACGCGTTGTTTTGCGAGCATATATCTCTTTTCGTCCGAGAGAGCGAAGTTCGGGTTGGTCTTTTGCTTGTACGCGACGTAGTCTTCGATTGCGACATAAGTCGGGTTGACCTTGTCGTCGTCGGTAATATCGGCAAGGACGTATCCGCCGTTTGCTTTTTCGACGCCCACGAGCGCGGTCGCCATATAAGCCGAGTTGCTCTTTCCGCTCTTGATGAGTTTGTCAACGTCGGACCAGTCGAAGTACGCGTCAAACACGTCGCCGCCCGTCGTCGTGATGCTCATCTTGTTGGCAAGATAGGAAGCGTCTTTGTTAAGGAACGTATCCACCACAATCGAGCGATTCTCATAGTCGGACATAAACATAATGCTTCTGTTGACGACGTAAACTTCGATTTCGCCCGTTTCGACGTTGTCGTTCTTGCCCGCGTTGTACTTGTATGTTACCGCCACTTTGTACTTCTTGCCGAAGTAGGAAGCAACGTTGTCGTAGAACGCTTGATTGTCGAATTCGTATTCGACCGCAACGTATTGCGTCTTGTCGCTGCCGCTGACTTTGACTTCTTGCAAACTGCCCGATTCAAAGAGCGTGCCGCTCTTCGCATACGGGTCGAGATCATACTTTTGTCCTTTCGCAAGACCTGTGATACCTGCGGATTCGACCGTCACTTTAACGCTCACCGCGCTTTCAAGCACAACTTTGTCGCTGTCCTTGGACGTTATCGTGAGAGTCATATTGCCGCTAAAGCCGCTCGCTGCGGTGTAGTCGTCGCTCCACGCAAGCGTGACGGGGATAGTCTTCTCGCCGACCTTGACGTTTGCGCTCTTGGGCAAGCCTTGATAGAAGTTGTCTTTTGCAACGTCGATTGCAAAGTTGCCTGCCTTGTAGTCGCCCGAGAGTTTGTCAATCGTGAAGTCGTTGTTGACAGTCACGACGTAGTCGCTGTAAATATCCTGACCTGCGACATATGTGCCGAGAATGCGCATCTTGCGAGTGAAACTACCCTGCTTGATTTCGTCCGCAGTCGGCATAGCAGTGCTTTCCCAGTGGATAGGCACTCTTTCGTGCTTTGTTCCGTCATTCATATAGACGGTTGCGGTGCGAGCAAACTCGAACTTGTCGAATACGTCGTAGTTGTTGCTCATTCCGTCGGGAACGATCTCTTTCACTTCCGTGTTGAAGTTTTCAAGATAAATCTTTGCCGTGAATGCGTCCGCACTCGGATAACGCATCGAAAGTCCGTCGAAGAAGAAGTACTTGCGCTCGACGTATGTACCGTTGTCGTCGGACTTCAATTCGTCTTTGCTCGGTGCGGCGTAGTCAACCCACTTGACGTCAACGGTGATTTCGCCGACGCCTTGTGCGGTTTGTACGGTCGCTTTGCTCGGCAACTTCCATTCGTCGAACACGTTGTATGCAAGTTGCAACGTATCGTCTTTCGTTTCGTCTTTCGTGCCCGCGACCTTGCCGCCTACGAACGTGAGTTTGCTTTCTGTGTCGCTCATTGCGCCGCCGACAAATTCATAACTCGGAATGTTGACGTTGAAGGGAACTTTTTGGTTGCCTATCGTCAAATAGCATGTTTGTTCTCCGTTCGTGCCTGCGATGTCTTTGTCCGAAACGATACTGTCGAACGCTCTGACGTATGCGATGTAGGATTCGCCGTTGACCAAGTTGACCTTGACAGCCGTGCCGCCGATTGCGTCGCCCCAAACACTCGTCTTGAAGTAATCGCTCGGGTTGGTTGCAAAGTTGATCGGGTCGATACCGAACGCAGTGCCGTCAACGACGTGCGTTTGTTGATATTCGCTGCCGGTGTAATTTTCTATCTTCGCAAGTTCCGCTTTGAGCGCGTCAAGTTTCGCTTCGTCGTTTGCATGCTTTCTGACGTATGCCGCAACGTCGCCGATCTTTGTGCCGTCGGCAAACTCGCCGTCGAAGAATTGTACCGATTGTATCGTTTGTTGCTCGACGTTGAGTCTGAGCGTGATCTTTTGCGCCGAGTAGACAGGTTCACCGTTCTCGTCCTTCTTGCCGGTGTTGACGAGAGCGAGTTTCTTGCCGCCCTTCGTGCCGTCCGCAGTTGCATACGCTTCGACTTGCGCGTAAATCGTACCGCCGTCAAAGATATTTTGTTGCGATTTGAGTTTCGTGCAAGCGGCGTTGGTGTAATACTGCACCGTCGTCCAGTCGGGGAACATCGCATAAGTGTTCATACCGACGGAAACGTTGAGTTTGTCGTGGCTTTCGTACCATCTCGGGTTGAGGGTGTCCTCATGTGCGACATCAACCGACAACACCGAAGGCTTGATTGCGTTCACTTCGATGGGAACGTAAACCTCTTGCTTGCCGCTGTACTCGGTGCCGATGACGAGTTTCGCATAGAGCGGATAAGATCTTTGATTGCTGTATCCCTCGTAAGTGATTTCGTCGGACGTGAGTTTGTGCACCGCGTTGTCGTACGCGTTGAGATAGGTTTTGCCCGCCTTGATGAACGGCGCTTCGACGCTGAGTCCGTTGCCTACCGTCAAGTTTTCGACGCTCGTGTTGCCGCTTGCGTCTTTGACGTTGATTCGATATTCGGTGCCGAAGGAATCTGCCGTTATCGTCTCGTACTTATATTGATCGAACACGAGAGCCTTTGCCATAGAATCGAATTCGTAGGGTTTGACGACGATTCTGACGTTGACTTCTTGCGCGTACTTGCCCGCAAAGCTTTCGCTCTTGCCCACGAAGCCGCTCTTATCCGTCGAAACAAGGTTCTTCGTGACCGACGTGAAGACGCTGAATCTCTCGCCGCCGACCTTTGCTTTGATTGTTACGTCAAGACCCTTGTAGTAGTTTATGACTTCCTTACCGCTCGAATCTTTGGCGGTGATCGCTTTAAGCGCTTTTGCCAGTTCTGTCGTATCCCACTCGACGTCGAAGCCCGTCATAGAACTTTCGTTGACGAACTTGCCGTTGACGTAGCGGAAACCGGCAAGGTAGGTCACGAGGTTTTGCGTGCTTGCGTTGATGTCCATCGCTTTGAGTTCGAGGATCGTCGTGTAGTTGCCGTTTTCGTCACGCTCGCTCTTGAAGTTTTGCGTTACCGTGCCGTCCTTGTCGTCGGACATTGACGTGAGTCTTGAAATCTTGTAGTTCTTTGCGGTCAACGAGATTGTGCTTTCAACCGCTTTGCCGAGACCCCATTGATAGGTGAATCCGACTTTGACAACGTTGCTTTCCGCACCCGTCGTCCAATCGGTCGAGCCTTGCCAATCGTACTTGAAGTCGTCCGTGTTCCACTCGATCGTGCCTGCGGGGAACGCTTTGCCCTTCGGCAACTTGCTGCGACTGAGCACGTAGTACTTGACTTCTGCGCCCGTCGAATCTTTTGCGGTGATCGTCTTGTAGACGGTGTTGCCGCTTGCGTCCGTCTCGGTCTCGAGACCTGCGATGTATGCAGGCATCAACAAGAACTTGTTGCCGTCTTTGTTGAGGTTGGCTTCCGCTCCTGCGTCGATTTCCGCTTGCGTGGGTTGAACAAGGGTCTGATATTTTTTACCACCGACGGTTTCGGACGGTGATTTGCTATTCAACGGGTCTATGACCGCGTACGCCATATTGCCCGCGGAATCCTTGAGATAGGTTGCAAACGTGTACTTGCCGCCCGTTTTGAACGGAATTCTCACAAGATCAGGAAGTTCCGCCATATACTTGGAACTGGTTTCATCGATGTCGATGCCCAGTGCCTTTTCGGTGTATTTGCCGTTTATGTTGTAATATCCTTTGATGGATTGCGTTTGCACTGCCTTGTCGTTGGTGACGTAGACGGGGATTGCGTAAAGCACTACGTTGAGTGCATAGCCGTACACATAACCTGCAAGACGTCTGCCGTCTTCGTCTTCGTATTCTGCCGCCGTCAAATCGACGGTTGCCGCGTCCCAAACGATTTGCGTGCCGGGTGCGTCTTTCTCTTTATAACTGCTTGACGGGTTATAAGAGGTCATTTGCTTTCCGTCAAGATAGATCGGGAATTTGACGTTTGCGTATTGCGGGAACACGTCTTTGTTGAGGAATGCGCTGTCGCGAAGCGTGATAGGCGTCGTAGAGCCGCTCGACAACACCGCATTACCCGATCTCGTTGCCGGATCGTCGATTACGATTTCGGTGGGCGGTGTGACTTGCGTGTCGACCTTTTCTGCGCTTTCTGCGTCGTCAAAGTACAACATACCTGTCGTGAACGTCTTGTCTTGAATGCTGTACGGCGTGAGACTAATCATAAAGAAATCCCAAGCCTCGCCCAAATCGGTCGTGGTGCTGTTTGTCGAACCTGCCGCAACCGCACCGCCGCCGTTTGCCATACGATTCATACTCGAAGGCGTGGTGGTTTGCGCTTTGTTGTACTTCATTGCCGTGCCGGTGCCGTTCTTCTCGGCGTTGACCATAATTTCAATGGCTTGAATGCCGGGTTTTACGGTTTGACCGTCCGTGCGGCCGTAATCTCTTGCCGTCGGATTGAGATCGACGTAGATGTTGATGGACGGATCGATTTCACCGCTTGCAAACGGAATGGGAAGGATGCCGCCGATGAGGAAGTTTAATCCCTCGATAATTTCGCTTGCGAGGTTCTGGATAGTACCGTAACTTAGCGATACGCCTGCTGCGTCGAGTGCGAACAGCAACGCCCACTTCGTCAACGTTACCGGCAAGGATCTTGCGAACGGTTCGACGTAGTTGACTTTCTCTTGCGTGGACGCATTCTTTTTGACCAAAGCGTCGAGCCCGTTGTAGAACTTGGTGATTTCGTCGGTATCGCCGATTCCGTCAATCGCGTAAGAGGACAAACCGCTGCCGGTTATACCCGTCTTACCATTACGAGCCTTTTGAACGTCGCCGAAGTACGCTTCGCCGTCGTCACCGTCGATCTTGTCTTTCATCAAGCCCATAAGTATGGACGTGACCATAATTATGAGTTCGTTGTACGAATCCTTGTTGAGCGTGACCTTGACGGAAATCTTGCCCGCGCCGGTGGACACCTTCGTTGCGTTGTCGAAGTACGGCCAGTACTCGTTGTCGTTGAACAAATTGACGTCAACACTCTTGACGAGGTTGTCGAGTTTGACAGGATAAGAATATGCCGTCTTGTCTGCGTTCCAACCGCTTGCCGCTTGCGTCGAAGTGTTGTCTGCCGCCGTCTTTGCGGTCGGATATTCGTATGTTTCGTCGTCGCCGTCAGTGCCGTTTACGAGCGCGAGAAGCGGTGAACTGCCAAACATTCCGCCGAGATCGAGGCAGTTAAGTGCGGATACGAGTCCCGCTATACCACTTACCAAACCACTCGGAAGCGAAAGATTGGTAATGAAGATATTGTTGCCGCCAAATATTGCCGAAAGGCCGATGCTTGTTCTGTTGCTCTTTAAGTCAAGGCGAATATTGTAGTTCTTGTCGGAATCGGAATACTCTTTGAGGTTGGTTGCCGTAAGAACTTTCTTTCCGCTGAGCGTAATATTGGAATCCTTATACAGCGTCGCGACCTTTCTTGCCTGCGTCAACTGCCATACTTTGTTCTGAATGTTGATGGAAAGACCCGGTTTCAAACTGTCGATGACGTTTTGAATGAGGGACATAATGCCCGACGTCTTCGAGAAAGTCAAGCCCGTGTAGCCCGTCTTCACTTCTTCGATGAGATTTTCGGATTCAACCTTGCTCTCGCCGAAGCCGAGTTCAAAGTTGCTTATCTTGACGTTTGCGCCCGTGCCGACGCTGTCGAGTTGCGCGTTGAGGTTGATTGAATCGAGACCCTTTTCGCCGAAGTTTACGTCGAGTTTGACCGACTTGACGGGCGGAAGTTCGATGTCGCCGAGGTCGAGTCCGAGCATTCCGATAAGCGTCGAGATGAACGCGTTGTCGAAGGACACGCCGAGACGTCCGTTTTCGATGTCCACTTGCAAGTAGAGCGCATTGCTTGCCGCTGCGTTCGCACCTGCGGTGTTTGCGTCGGACGTCGATGCTTCGGACGTCGTTGCGTCTGCGCTTACGCTTGCGCCGGATGCCGTTTGAGCGTCATAACTCGGGGTTGCGCCGAGCAAGCCTGCGATGCCTTGAAGTTTGATCTTGCCAAGACCCAAGCCGCTTGCGTCAACGTAGAGTGCGTCGGAATAGATTTCGTTTGACGTATAAACGCCGCTTGTTGCCATACCGAGTTCCCAGCTGTTGCTCTTCTTCATAAGTCTCGAAGATCCGAGATAGTAGAATTTGAGGAAATCTATGCCGGTTTCACCGGGTTTGCCAAGCGAAACGTCCACTGCCACGTCGCTGTACAAGATGCCGCCTATGCCGTATGCGAGGATGGGCGCAAGGTTTACGTTTGCCGAAAGATTGACGGAAACGTTAAACTCGTTTGCCATCGTGATGTTGATGTCGGCAAGTTTGTACTTAAAGTATTTGGTATTCTTTGCATACGTCTTTTCTGTGTAGAGTTCGTATGCGTCGTCCGCGTTCTTGACGTAGACTTTGCCGTCGTAAACCTTTCCGCCGTCGGTGAGAGTCTTCTCGTCTTGCCATTTGAGTTCAATGAATTGTCCGAACATCGCCTGACCGCTGAGCAAGTTGGCAAGAAGATCTTGCACCCAACTTGCAAACGATTCGTCATAGCCGTCTTGAGTAGGCTTGAGTCCCTTCGTCGTCGTCGTGAGATTGATTGACGCTTTGAGACCGATTGTAGGCAGGTTGAGCGACGAAATGTCGAACGTACCCGTGCCGTTTACGAGCGTTTCGAGGTCGAGCGCGAGGATTTCGATATAATCTTTCGGCACTTTTGCCGTGTGAGTATGTCTGTAATACGTCTTGCTTTCGTCAACGGGGTTTTCGTCGAGGACGTACTCGCCTGCCGCGTTCTTGACGTATTTTTCTTGCGACGGATTTTCCGCAAGTTCGTCTTGAGTGAGTTGCTTAAAGAACTTCTTATCTTCATGCGAAAGTCCGAAGACGTCCACAATGCTCTCGCTTGTGTCTTTTGTGATGCTTCCCGCAGGAATGTCGAGGCAGAAGTACAAGCCGTCGCTGAATCTCAAATTGAGACTGATCGTGGTCTTGTTGCCGTCTTGCTTGTAGTCGCCCTTTGTGCCGTCGGTTACTTCGACGTATCTTACGCCGACTTTCTTGTACGTCTTGCCGGTGTAATTGGCTTTCTCTTCTTCCGTCATCTTGACGTACTTCTTTGCGCCTGTTTCGGAAGCGTCCATTCTGACAAGCAAGTCGCCGACGTCGGGGATCAAATCTTTTTGTTCGAGTCCGCGAATCGCCATTATCTTCTTGTAGATTGCGTTGACGAGGTCAGCGTTGAGTTGCAACAAGAGTTTTTGCGGCGTAACGTTGATCATAAAGTATGCGTAATCCTTCAAATGATCTTTGTTCGCTTCGATCGTGCCGATGTCCTCTTTGCTTGCAATGCTTGCACCCGACGCATCGGTGGTGTCTTCTTTGTTCAAGAACTTGCCGAGTACGCCTTCGAGCAAACCGTCAAGGTTGAGGTCGGTCACGGCAATCTTTGCCGTTTCGCCGAGTATGCCGCTAAGGTCGACGTACACTGCATTTTCAATGAGGTAAACGCCAATCAACGTCTTTTCTGCCGTCATCTTTGCAGAACGCTTGGTGAGACGCAGTCCGAGTTCGACCTTGTACGTTTCAACGTCGATATTGGCAACGAGGTCGAGCGTGAGGAACGCGCCTTGGTTGTTGCCGAATTCGTTGACGATGTTGAGTTTGAGCGTAGAGCCGCTGATTGCACTCGAGGGATTGATGAGACCCATAATCATATCGAGGATTTCGCTCAAATCGATTATGTTGTCGTCGCCCGCTTTGCCGCTTCCGTACAACGAAATCTCAATCGACATCTCAAGATGTGCTTTTGCGCTTTGCAAACTCGTGTAGTTGCCATAAGACGCTTGTTTTGCATAGTGCGTTTCTTCGCTGTCGGCAGCCGTTGCAAGACGATACGTTCCGTCTGCATTCTTGACGTATTCGCCGTCTGCGGATTCAACGTAAACGTACTTGATTGAACCGTCTGCGTTCTTATCCGCAAATTTCTCGTCTTTGTCCACAGAGAAGTCTTTGTTCACCGTAGCGTAGAGTTTGCCCAGAGAAATCGCGATTGCGAAGTCGCCTTGTTTGAGGTATGCGCCCTTCGTGCCGCTTTCGGTGTGTTTTGCAAACGTGTTCGTTGCCGCGTCGTAATCGTAGGTGTCGCCGTCCCAAGCAGGATATGCGTACGCAACGAGTGCGTAATCGTCTGTGGATACGAGCACGTAAGTGTTGTCGTCATCCGCGCCCTTGCCTACAGTGTACTCACCGCTCGTTTCTTTCTTGAACGTTGCGCCCGACCAGTTGCTTCCCTTGAAGTACTTGCCGTCTTTGCCGTACATCGCGTTGAAGTTGTTGACGGTCTCGTAATAGAGCGTGCCGACCTTGAAGCCGAGGTTGATGTCGATGCTGGGCGAGTTGCCGTAGAAGTTGATGGTGATACCGCTGGTGTCCTTGGTGTTGCTCGTGTAGAGTTTGGGCAAGAACTCGCTGATGCCTTGAAGCACTGCGCTGTCGCTGTCTGCGAGCATACCGATGAGGTCCGCGATAAGAGTTTCGTTGAGTCCGACCGTGATGAAGTCGTTTGCGATGAGCAATCTGCCGAGAACGACGTTGAGAATGTCCCATACGTTTGCCGGAATCAAGCCCGTGTTGACTTCCTCGTCATCGGTGGCAACGGACGCTTGCGCGCTTGCGGTCGTCGAACTGCTGCCGAGTATGCTCGAAAGGTCGAGACCTTCGACCGCACCGTACGAGAAGAAGTCGCCCCAACCGACGATGTCGCCGATTTGGCTCGCGTCGATGTTGAGATAGAGTTTGCCGTCTTTGATTTCAACCCACAAGAACGCTTTCGGTTTTTCTTCGCCGTGGAAGTTGGTTTCGTAGGTCAATTCGAGATAAATCTTCGCGCCTTCGAGGGCTTGCAAAATGCCCACGCTCGTGTCGCCCGCAATCATCTTGACGAGATTTGCGAGTTTGAGATACGCCTTGAGATTGAGGTTCAAGCCGATAAGGCTTTGGAATTCCTTGTTGCCTTGAAGCGAAGTCGCGATGAAGTAGAGATATTCGCTGATTTGCGGGTCGTCGATGAATCTCGTGAATTGATACGTCCAGTTGATGACGTCGTCGAGAGTCATCTTGATGTCGAGGTTCATTCCGAGTTCGACGCTGTCGAGTCCCTCAAGTACGCTTGCAACGTCAAACGTACCGCCGCCGAGCAAATCGCCGAGGTTGAGTGCCAACGCTCTCGTGTAGTTGGTGAAATCGGTGACTTGTTTATAAACCTTCGCGGTGTCGTGGGCGGTCTTGAAGGCATCCGCTTCGCTCATATCGGTGTATCCGTTGCCGTTGGGGTCGATCGGATAATAGGTTTGTCCGTTGTAGACAACCTTTCTGCTCTTTTCGCTTTCGGTTGCGCTCGATTCGTAGTCGCTTTCAAGAGCGTATTGCAAATTGCCCTTGCCCGTGAAGCCTTTGAGCGTGTCTTTGTCCGTCTTGACGAAGTTGCCGTTGTCATCGACAACGTAGAGCGTACCCGTGTAGGTCGCAAATTGGTTGGTGTTGACGAGGTTTCTGTACTCTCTGTACGTGTCTTCGTCGAGGTTGTTGTTGCCTGCGATGTCGTTGAGGCGTTTGTAAACGAGCATATACACGCCTTCAACGTCGGTGTACACGTCGCCCTTGAATGCCAACTGTCTTGCGGCAAGCACTTCGCTCATAACGGGCTTGGCTTTCATATATCTGTCTTCGGGACCCGCAACCGTGTTGCCGTTTGCGTCTTTGCCCGTGTAGAGGTCGCCCTTCGTGCCGTCTGCGTTTTCGATATAATCGTAACCCGTCGCTTCGTCGTGTATGAGTTTGACGTAGTCTTTGCCGTTGTAGTTCTTTCCGTAGTAGTTGCTGTAATCCGTGTTGTCGTTGTCGCGGTAGAAGTTCGCATAGTAGAAGATTGCGTTAGAGCCTTGTTGCATTGCCAAAATATCTTCTTTTCTGCCAAATTCGATGGACGAGGACTCGCCCGCCACACCGTTCATACCTTGAATGTTGAGTCCGAGATCGAGCACGGGAATATCGCCCTTCTCGTTATAGAGAATTGCGCCTATCGTAATGTCGTACGGATTGAGGTTTTGTTTGAGATAAACCTTGAGGTTTGGCAACATATCCGCAATGCTTGCGTTGTCGGGCAAAAGTTCTTTGATAAGGACTTTTGCAAAGCCCGACGTCACGTTGAGTGCGAGCGCATTGGTGAAGATGTTGACAAACAAACTCGTCGAATCCGAACTTTGACCGTCGGGATTGAGATTCGTCACGTCGTCGGAAGCAACCGATGCGTCGGCAGCAGTCGCGTCTTTGCCGATGCCGGCCACAAGACCCGTAATCACTTCTTCGAGAGAGTACTCGCTCATATCCACAAAGAGTTTTGCGTCTTTGCCGAGCAATGCTTCCGCGTCGATGTAGAGACCCGCTTTGCCGGTGTCTTTGTCGTTGTCGTAGTAGATGCCGAGGATATGAGGCTTCGTGCCGTCGAGCAACTTGACGTCATAGTTGTTTTCGTCTCTGTCTTTGCTCGTGACGTAGTTCTTGCCCGTGCCGTCGTCAAGCAAGTCGTTTTGTTCGCCCCAAACGTCGATTGCAACGTCAAGGTCGTGAACGTCGATACTGAACGACGGAAGAATGTAGAGTTTGAATCCGAGATTCATTCTGAGCGAGAAGTAAACGTTGAACGACATATCTTCCGCGATTTGGAATTTGCCCGTCATTGCGCCGAGCAAGTTGCCCAAAACGTCGCCGAGCGCTTCGTTCACGCCGTTGTATTTCTCGTCGAGAGTGCTGTTGACCCAAACGTACAAACCGCCGTTTGCTTTGAGTGCGTCGAGGTCGTCCGAAGCGGAAACTTTGACGTAGTCGCCTTGGAACTTCTTGAACATTATGCCGTTGAGTACGGTCTTGTAGTTCGCGTCGGTGAGTTCTTTGCCCGTTACGCTCTTGTATGCTTCTTGATAGGTTGCGTAATCGAGGTAAATCTTGCCCGATTGAATGAACAGACTGCCTCTCAACGCAAGCGAGATGTAGTAGAGGTTGTCGCTGTCAACGTACTCCTTGTACGCATAGTCCGCATATTCGGACTCCGAGAAGTCGGGTTGCGTAATCGAACTTGTTTGTTGAACTTTGATGTAGTAATCGTCGCGATCGTCGGTTGCGGGGATAAGAACTTTCTTTTCGGTATTGTAAGTGTACTTCTTATAGATGAAAGTTCTTTGTACTCGCACAAATGCGGTCTTTGCCGTGTTCTCGACGTAGTATTCCGCACCGCTGTTCTCGATTTCCGCGATGAAGTCGGGGAACAAAGCCCAACTTGTAGTCGGCGTTTCTGCAGTCTTGTCAAGAGCCGCTTGAACGTATTGCGAACCTTCTTTGACGTACAACGAGTCTTTTGTGATTGCGATGAGTTCGCCTCTGTACTCGTAGTAACGAGGATTGTTTGCGTACTTGCTCGTGTCGAATTTACCGTCGGTGTAGTAATCGAATTCCCAGTTGCTCAAACCGTCGGAAGCCTTGTCCACGCTGGTGTAGATGTCTTCGTCGGTGTTGATGTAACGTGCGCCTTCCGCGATGTCGGTGAAACCGAGATTGTCCATCGCTTCCTTGCCCGTGACGTAATTGAACTCGGTTACGCGGATTGAGGGTGCGTTGATTGCGACAGACACCTTGTGATTCCACAGATAGAGGTTGACCGAGAGGAACTCGTTGCGCGCTTGAAGCGGTTTTACTATGTAGTAACTCGAATCTGCCGCCGCATACTGCTTGCTCGTCTCGTTGTAGATATAAAGTTTAGGAACTCTGACCAAATAGTCTTTTTGAAGTTCTTCAACCTTTTCGCAGTTGTTGATTTGAGTTTGAGTCGCGTCTGCGTAAAGGACGTATGCACCGCTTGAAAGTTTGACGTAAACATTGACTTTCTTTACGTCGTAGTAACTTGCTTTGCCTGCCACGACTTGCTTGTCGTACGCTTCGCGCTCGACGGTGGACATTTCGGATTTTTGAACATATGCGCCGTCGCTGTCTTTGTAGTAAATACCCTTGTTTTGATCGCCCTCGTGGCCGCTGTACTCGGTGATGTCGAACAAATACTTGGATGTTGTGAGGGTCTTTTCAAGTTGTTTGACAAGCGTCTTTTTGCCTTCGTCATCCGCCTTGCCGTACTTTTGGATGAATGCATCGATGACTTCACTTTCTTTTTCAAAGGTATATCTCGTGTTCTCCGTGTAGAGCGTGACATTGGGTTGGTTGACAAACTTATCGTCGAATTGGATTGCGTTCTCGCCCATTACGAGAGAGAGAATGCTGTTGATATAGTCTGCGTTTGCAAGCACCTTGACGTATCTCGACGTGATTTGCAAGCCGTATGCAAACGTTCTGATGTAGCCGAGAATGGTGTCGTCTTTGACGAGCGGGAAGGAAATTCCGCTGTCTTCGTCTTTGTCGGTGTCACCCGTCGTATCGTCCGCCGCCGTCATTGCTTCGCCCGAAGTGAGCGTAAAGATACTGCCGACAAGTTTGCGGATTTCGTTTGCGTCGATACGCAAGGACGGAATGTTGAAGTAACTGAGGTCAACGAACAAGCCGCCGTCTACGCGCTTGTAGTTGCCCTTTTCGTTCTTGTAGCAATAACTCGAATCGTAGGAATATCTCGTTCCCGCAAACGTATCCGATGTTATGTAGTTGTATTCGCCCGTCGTTTCGTCGAGATAGTAACTGCCGTATCTCGTTTCGAAGTAGTGGTCGTATCTCTCGCTCGGGTCGATATATTTTTCGCTCGTTACGCTGGTCTTTTCTTCTTCCGTGAGCAACTCGAACGTGCCGCCAACCATATAAATGCCGAGCATATCGTGGTAGTCGGAATCGTTGCCGCCCTTGGTTTGAAGTCTTATGCTGAGGTTGACGTAACTTGCAATGTCCGCAATGAGGTTGGTCAATTGCGTCGTATCGATGTTTGCAATAACCTTTTGAAGCAACTCGATGACGGAGAACAAATCCATATCGCCGTCGAATTGGTCGCCCTCGTCGGTGTACTTGACAAGTTCGGTACGCATAAAGTTGAGCAATGCCGCAACTTGAATGTCAACGTCCAAAACGAGTTGCAAGGAACGATTCACGTCACCGCCGTCGTCCGCTTGCGCCTTGATGATGAGAAGTTGCTCGTCCGTAAGGCTCGGGAAGAACGCTTGAAGCACCGCACTCAAATCGATGTCGTTGTCCGTGCCGCTCTTGAATTGCGTCGTAACGTCGATGGTTTCGCTGAGCGTGAAGCGGTCAACGTCGTCCATATCGGTGTACTCTGCAAGTTCGTCGCCGCTGAGGACGTACGTACGAGAGTTGGTGAACGCAACGTCGAGATTCTTGATCGCAAGTTCGAGCGTGAGCGTCATATCGTACTTGCCGCCGTCGTCGACGTAGGACTTGTTTGCAACCGCGCCCGCAACGTACTTGTAAATCGCAACCGCGCTTTCATCGTTTTCGAGCATCGGATATGGGGTCTTGTCGAGCAATTCGCTGCCGTCGCCCTTGCCGTTGTCGAGAACTCTGACGAGATACGGCTCTTTTATGCCTTCATCGGTCTTGACTTTGTACTTGGCATAGCGATCTTTTGCGGCAACTTCGTTTTCTTCTTTCGACGTAATTGCACGGACGTAGTTGCCGTTTTCGCCCTTGACGTAGTTGCCGTTTGCGTCTTGCTTGAATACGTAGTAGATTTCGGAATTGTTGACCTTTTTTGCAAGGCTTTCCTTGTCCGCGTCCGTTCCTGCATAGTCGGAATCTTTGTTGTATCTGTCGCCGTCGAGACCGAGTGCGACGTCAACGGAAAGGTTGATGCTGTCGGACGTGTTGAGTTCGACTTGCAATCCGCCGTTGATTTCTTGATAGAACAAGTCTTTGATGTCGAATCCGAGCAAATCTTCGGGGATGTATTCGAGGATTGTGTCAAAGAGTTTGTCGCCGAGTTTCAAGGTGAGCAAGTCTTTGTTGATGAGCATCGAAAGAGCAAGTTCTTTGTCGCTGAGGTCAACGTCGCTTGCTTGTGCGCCGCTTGCCACAAACGCTTCGCTCGTGGATGCCGTTTGCTCGTCGCCCGCAACGAAGTATTCGTCGTCGGAATCGAAGTCGATGATGTAGTCTTTGAGGATTTCCGCGATGTTGAGACCGCCGACTGCGAACTTCTGAATGTTGAACGCTTCTTCGAGATTGACGTAGATTGTGTTGTTGACGTAGTACGCGCCGAGCCACAAACTCTCGTAACCCGTTTCGGTGACGTTGATAAGTTCGAGTTTGAGTTCGGACTTGGTGAGGTCGTAGATGTCAACCATAAGCGACACGTCGAGTCTGAAGTGTGCGGAAGAATAACCCTTCGTGGTTGAGGGCATTTCGACCACAACGCCCGTAAGGTCGCCGATTATGCTGCTCAAAATCTTGCCGAAGTCGAGCGTGCCTTCCGTGATACCGAATTCGAGTTCAACCGAGAAGCCCACCGTGATGATGGTGTCGTAGAACATATTGGTCGGAATATCCTCGAAGTCGTAGACGTTCTTGGTTTCGTCGGTGTACTCGATTTCTTTGTTGAGTTCTCCGCTCTTTACGAACGTCGAGTGCGCTTTGCCGTCGCGAATGTATGCGGGCAACAATTCCTCGCCTGCGCCAAAACCGATTTCGATTCCGCCGAGTTTGAGACCCATATTGACGCAACCGATTGCGACGTCGAGTCCGATGTAGTAATCGCCGATTTGATTGTAGAGGTCTATTGTTCTGTAATATTCGCCGTTTTCGTCCTTGACGTAACCGAACAAACGAGATCTCAATTCTTCGACCTTTCTTTCTTCGCCGTTATAGCGGATATAAGTGTCGTTTTCGATGTATGTGTCGGTGACGCTTTCAACGCCGTCCGTTCTTCTGTACATTCTGTAACTGCGCAAACTTACGGGGTCGGTGACGTTTTCGACTTTCGCATAGTAGTTTGCGTTGGAATGGACGTACTTGCCTTGAACTTTGTTTTCAATCACGACGTATTTGCCGTTTTCGAGCACTGCGTAGGTCTTGCCCGCTTCCAGGTTGCCGTCCTGGAATTTGTGTTTTATGCCGTCAACGAGGGTGACGCCTGCGCTGTCAACCTTCGCTTCGTAAACGTAAGTCGTGTCTGCAAGATAGTATTTGTTGCCTGCGACGTAGTAAGTGTCGGTGCCCGCTTTTTGGCTGAGATCTTCCGTTGTGTACTTCGTGTATCTGTCGCCTTTGTACTCGTTTTGGAATTTTTCGTACAGGTCGGGATCGGTCGCTTTCAAATCTTCCACGCTCTTGTAAACGGGTTGACCGAGATCAACGCCCAAAGAGATGTTGAACACGTCGAATACGTCTTCGAGCGAGCCGAGATCGGGCATAAACGTTGCAAGCACGAATGCGATCAACGCTTTTGTGATTTGGATTTGGAATTGCGAATCGCTGTATGCGAGCAACAAGACCGCGTCGCGTTGGCTAGAGCGAGTTTGCGCTTCGTCGCTTGCCGTTTGCGCGCCGTTTTCTTCTTTGCCACTGCCGATAGAGCCGAGTTTGTCAGCGACTTTCTTTGCAAATTCAACGAAGTTTTCGATCTTGGAATAGTTTTCTGCAGTCGTAACCAACCCCGTAAGATCGAGATAGAGCGTACCGCCGCTCAAATACATACCGCCGAGCACTTTTTCGTTGCCGTTGCCGATGTCGTTTGCAGTGTCGTATTTTGCGAAGTAGCCCTTGTCGTCCACTTCGACGAACTCGATTGCGAGTTCGACTTTGCTCAAATCGCTGTTATTGATGAAGTCGCCGAACGTGCCGCCGGACGCAAGTCCTTGCAAATCGAGTGCCGCAAGGTCGATGTTTGCGGAAACTCTCAAACCGATACCCGCGTTGAAAGCGTTGAGCGTTTGCAAGTTGATGATCATATCGCGGAACGCATTGGGAAGCAAGCCGCCCGCGTTGACGACTTCCGCGCTTGCGGAATTGAAGTAAATCAAGCCGCTTACGCTCAAAGATATATTTTGATCTTGGTATGCGGTCTTTCCGCACTTGTTGTAGAGTTTGACCTCGCTTGCAAGAGCGTTGCGAGTGATTTCGTTGCCGTCCGCGTCTTTTTCGGTGACGGTAATCGGCATATCCACTCTCGAATAGAACGTGTTGCTTTCGGGTGCGGAAGCATCGTTCTTGTTGACGTAAATGTCGTTTTCGGCGTCGTAGACGTATGCGCCGTTGGGATCGACGTCGTATTTGACGATATATGCGTATTGCTTGCCGTCCTCGCCCGTCTTTACGGTTGCGTAAGAGCGAGAATACATTTGAACGTCGGTGAGGTCTTCTTTTGCGTAACGCTTCGTGCCTTCGGGCAACGTTTCGCCGTCGTTTATGAGTCTGTATTCGCCGTCTTCGCCGAGAACGTAAGCGCCGTTTGCGTCAACCGTGAAGTTGGGCTTGCGGTACATACCCGTCTTGAGCAGGTATTCGCCGTCGTCGCTCGCCTCGAACGAATAGTAGATTGCGTTGTCGGTGAGATCCGTCGTTCTTTGATAATTCTCGCCGCTGAAACCGCCCAAAAGTTTGACGATGTTTTCGATGTAGTCGTCAAGCGAGATGAATTCGAGTTTCTCGTCGTTGTCGAGAAGCGGTTGATAGTTTGTATCTACGCTTACGAGACCGACTTTCGCATCGAGTCCGAGATTGAGGTCGATGAGATATTGAGATTTTGAAGAAAGTTCGCCGGTTTCGGGATCGATCGGGTCTTTCTTGTTTGCAAGAGCGAGTTTGAGTTGCAAAGCGAGTGCTTCGTCAACGCCGTAATTTCCGAATTTCTTTTGCGGATAGAGGAACAAACCGCTTTGAGACTCGTCCACGACCGTATTTTCGGAATCGACGACCGTCTTGAATAACATCGAGAACAAATCGTTAATGAAGTTTGCGCGCACGAATACGCCGAGTTGATCGATTCTCTTTACACCGTCGTCGCCGATCCAAGGCGTACCTGAAAGTACAATCTTGGAAACGATCATATTGAGGATTTGACCGACGCTCATTTCGCCGTCTTGCGTATCTGCCGCCGTGCTTGCGCCGCTGTTCGAACTGCTCGAACCGAGTGTCACGCCGAGTTTTTCAAGCAAGTCGATAAGACCGACTTGCACGCGAGGACCGCCGATACCTTCCATATCGACAAACACTATGCCGTCTTCGAGATAGACGCCGAGTTTGGTGTTCGTGCCGGGATGTTCGTAATCGAAGTCGATTCCGATGTATGCTTCCAATCCGTTGAGGATGGTTTCTATGTCGAGATTGAGGTTCTTCAAATCGATCTTCGACAAGTCTTCCATACCTATCTTTTGAAGGTTGAGTCTTGCCTTGATGTCGAGTTTGAAGCCGTCGTCCATCTTGTCGGAAAGCACGAGGTTGAGTCCGAGACGTTTGAGCAAATCGCCGACGCTGAACTTGTCGTTCTGCACGTCAAAGCCGATTTCTTCGTTGTCGGTATCGATGCGGATTTGCGGAAGCATCGTTGCGAGAATGCTCTGCAAACCGTCCATATTGAGGATAAGGTCGAGCAATTCGTCGAATGCGAAACCTTCGCGGACGTAAGTGCCGTTGGGATCTTGCACGAACCTTTGCTCGTTGCTGCTGTAAGAATATCTGTCGAGCGGCGAAATTGTTTCGAGCGCTCTTTGGTCGGTGACGAGAGTGTACGTTGCGCTTGCGTAGTAGTCAACGATCAAACTGAGGTCGACTTCGATGATGTGCGCATTGGACATCTCGGTGTAGTAACCTCTGTAATCGCCGTTTTCCGCTTCGACAAACGTGTCGCCGACTTTGTTGTATCTCTTGCCTTCGTAAGTCTTCTTTTCGTCGTTTGTGAGAAGAACGAACTTGTCGTCGCCTCTGATACCCTTTTGCGCTTTTTCGCGAATTGCCGCATATGCGTTGCTCTTTGTGCCGGTTGCAACGTCGATGTTGCCGACGCTTACGCCGAGTGCGATGAGGTTGCTGTCAAGATTGACGTCGATTGCGATAGACGGGTCGAGTTGCAAATCAACTCCGACGGAAATGTCGAGGTCGAGTTTCTCGATAATCGTCGCGATGTCGGTGCTGCCGTCGTTTGACGTGAGAGCCGCAATAAGTCCGACGAGGACGTTTTGCATAACGAGTACGCTGAGTTTGCCGTCCGTGATGTCGAGAATGAGTTGCATTTTCTCGTCCGCGCTGTTTACCGCGACTTCGTCCGCTGCCGTGGAAGCACCGCTCTTAACGATGGAATTGAGGTCGCCGAGCAACTCGACGACTTTCTTGCAAAGCACGTCGCAAAGGTTTGTACCTTCTATATAAACGGGTTCGCGACCGAGGCTTCCGAAATCGAAATAGATGTTCTGACCCTCGATGTAAACCGCTAATATATTCTTATTTGTTATATTATTCTTAATTTCAAGAACAATATTGCTCTCGTTCGGCTCGTTGAGTGCGAGGTTTGCGCCGAGGCTCAATCCGATGTCGTATTCGATGTCGTCGAACATATCGATACCGAGTTTGATGCCCAAATCCGCAATGAACAAATCGAGGTATTTTTCAAGACGTACTTGCTCGTCCTGTCCTTTGAGTTGCAAATCGAGTCCAAGATCGACGTTGAGCGAAAGCGTATCGAGATTTTCCGCCGTCGTGTAGACGTTCGGGTCGAAATCGTCGGGTAACACGCCGCCCTCTTTGCCGAGTGCGAGTTTGATTGAACTGAGTTCGAATCCGACGTATGCGGGGTCGATTTGAAGGTTGAGTTCGAGTTTATAATCGTCCTTCCACGCAAACGCAAGATAACTTCTGTCCGAATTGAGTTTGATGAACTTTTCGGGGTCTACTTGCTTGCCTGCGAGCATTTGCACGAGAGTTGCGACGAGTGCTTCGGCGAAGTTGATTTGCAAACCTTCTGTGTCAACGCCGATATAGCCGATGATACCGCCCAGAACCTTGCCGAGAATACCCATAAGGTCGATTCCGCCGCTTGCGCTCTCGTCTGCCGCCGTGGTTGCGGTGCTGTCGTCGCTGTTCGAACCGCCCGTGAGCAATCCGCCGAGCAATGCGCCGAGATCGATGTTGGTCAAAGCAAGGTGGAAGTCGTTGCTCAAATCGAGGTAAACGGTGCTTACCGATTTACCTTGCGCGTTTTCACCCGTGCTTTGCAAACGCAATGCGAGGATAACGTGTTCGAGTTTTTCCGCATTGGACATCTTGTCTACAAGCGTTATCTTCTCGTTGTAGATTTCGATTGCGATGTCGCTGTGAGACGCGATGTACGCGATATCGAGCAAACTTGCCGCAGTGTAAATTTTCTCGTTTGCGTATTGTTCTTGATTTTCGTCTGTGACGTTGACTTTTACGTAGTTGCCGTCAACGAGGACGTAGCCTTCGCCTCTGTAATTGAGGTCGGTCACTTCGGTGAGCGCAATGCCGCCCGCAACATATTGCTTGACGTATACGTCACCCTCGAACGTCGTGCGTTCCTCGTCGGTGAGAAGAACGTATTTCGCGCCGCTGAGCTTGTAGACTTCGACGTATTTTGCGAGGTCTGCGAGTTTTGAATTTTCATACTTCTTGAACACCGCGTTTTGAGTGAGGTCAACGGGAACGTCGGGATTGAGATGTGCGTTGAGAGCAATGCGGAATCCGATGTTTGCGCCCGCTTCGACGGGCACTTTGTAGGTGAGAAGAAGTTGTCTTACAAACGAATTGAGTTCAGGATTGCTGTCGTCGAGGAAGGACGCGATCCATTCGCCGACAGTCCAAGACTTGTTGCCTTGAAGCGCACCGACCGTGAATGTGCCTTGAATTTCGGCGTAGATGCCGGGAATGGTGACGTCGCCGTAGTCGTTGAACAATTCTACGTCTTCAAACACGTTGCCTTCGCTTTGGACGTAGGACGCCATTTCCTGCATTTGTTGTCCGTCGCGTACGATTCTGATAGGTTCGACCGCGTCGCCGCCGATTTCGAGTTTGAGAGGACTGAGCGTTTCGCCGTTTTCGCCTCTGTCGGTCGTGCCGATGTAGATTTCCGCACTGCCGATTGATTGACCTGCGTCGTTGTTGGCGTCAAGTACGATACGGACGGGTTTGTTGTCGAATTTATCCTTTATGCTCGCCCAAGCGATTTGCGCCCAAGCGGTAATATCGCTTGCGTCGATTCCGATGAGTTGATAAAGAATGTCTGTCAAACCTTTTGCGATTTGCAACTTAACGTTGTCGGAAGAAAGCGTTGCAAGGATGTCGAGCGCAAGAGCCTTTCTCGCATCTGCGTCGTTTTGGTCGATCGTATCTTCCGCCGCCATTGCGTCGGCCCCCGTTGCGCCGTTGACAGCAACGGTCGAGTCTTTTGCAAGCAATGCGAGAATGACCTCATAGAGGTCAATGTCCGTTCTGACCTTATTCAAACCGAAGTTGCTCGCGTCGATGTAGAGCGAACCGCCCGTGTAATAAAGTCCGAGCAAAACTTTGCGTTCTGCAGTGAGTTGACCGCTAATATCGCTTGACTTTTTGCCCGTAAGTTCGATCATCAATTCGCTGACGTTGCCCTTCGTGTTGATTTGGGGCGCGCCGAGCAAATATTCGACGATAGGCGAAAGGTCGAGTTGACCCGCAATGCGCAACTCGTAATTAAGATTCATCGGCTCGTCGAACGCGAGAGTCGCTTTTGTTATATTCTCTTCTTGATATATACCGTCGGAATCCTTGTAGTAAAGTTTGCCGGTGTATCCGTCAGGAACTGGCGTTTTTTCGATTTCGACGTACTTGCCGTTTGAATCGAGCCAGTATTTGCCCTCGCCGAACACGAGTTCTCTCGCGCCTTGGTCCGCCGTGAAGTTAAGACCGAGCGTGAGGTCGAGTCCGAGGAAGGGATATTCGAGGATTTCGGTGAAATCGTCGCTTTGACAATTGTCTTTGAGCAAATAATTGGTCGCTTTGTCGTTCAAACCTGCGGACAAGCCGTTGAGGGACAAGTCGAGGTTGACGTTGTTGCCCAAAGATACGAACACGCCGAGTTGAAGTTCGGGCAGATTGAGTCCGTCGTTGAGAGCAATGCGGATTCCGCCGTCAAATTCGGTGCTTGCAAATTCGATCTTAACGCCGTCGATATTGAGAAGTCCGAGGACCTGTTCAAAGAGGTTGGAAGCAAGGACGACTTCGAGAGCGTGATTGCCGAGTTTGAATCCGTCTATGATGCCTGCCACGAATCCGAGAACCGCGTTGACGTCCATACCGCCGTCTTCTTCGGTTTCCTCCGCAACGAGAGCCTGACTGCTCGACGGATCGTTGCTCGTGCCGAGCATATCGACAAGTTCTCTGACGTTGAGTTTAATTTGTTTTACGCTTATGCAAAGGATGTCCGCTTTGAGATATACCCAACCGTCTTGCAAATAAATCGCAAGCACTTCTTCGTTGTCGGATTGCTTGGAAATCGCGATCTTTGCGGAAGATTTCAAAAGCAAATCGAGGATTGCGCTCGTATCGAGACCGCCGGTGAGGTCGATGTCGGCGTTGATGTCGAGTTTAAGACCGCCGTCGATGTTGCCCAGTTCGATCAACGCTTTGAGCAAAATGCCCTTGAACATCGTGCCGATTTCTTGGTCGGGCATATTGACTTCGATATTTGCGAGTTCGCCTTTGAGGGTTTCGATGTCGAGGGTAAGTCCCGTGGACACGTTGACGTGAAGCAAATCGGTGTTCAACGCGCCGTTTTTGAGAATGGGAAGATATGCGCCTTCGTTTTGAGCAAGTTCGTTTTCGAGTTTTTCAAACGTTGCCTCGAAGTCGGGCAAATTGTTGATTTTACCAAAGGTAATGTCAACGCCGAGCGCAAGACCGATGAGGGGCGCGAGGCTGTATTCGGTGTTTGCTTCGTTATATTCGCGAACGCCGAGTTCCGCGCTCAAAGTGAGGTTCTTGTTTTGTTGCGCGCCGTTGTTGACGTATTTGAGCAATGCGCCGGTGATGGGAATGTCCGCACCCGCGTTGTCGCCCGTAAACACAAGCGAGAATATCGTTTCGAGAATATCTCTGGACAAATCCACGCTTATATCTCTGATGTTGAAGATGTTTTCGTCCATACCGACGTTGACATGGTCGAGAATCATACTTACAAGCGACAAGACGTCGACGGAACCTTCGCCTTCCGCCGCAGAGTACGCGCCGTGTTGAATGACGATTTCGCCGTTGTCGACGAACGCTTGTTGAATGTTTTGAGTTGTTGCGCCGCCTTTAAGTCCGTCTATTGCGCCTTTGACGGTTTCAAAAACTTTGTCGACAAGGTCGCCCAAAAGCTCGTTGACGTTGATGTCGTCGATTTTGAACTTCGTTCCGCTGTAACCGAGCAAGCCGCCCGCGTCGATATATACGCCTTCTTTTTCGCCGGTGTAGTAAGCCGTCACGCGTTTTGCGCCGTCACGACCGAGAATTTCGGCTGCAAGTCTTGTCTTTTTTGCGTCCTTAGTGTTGATGTCTGCTTGAAGTTTTATCGTGAGTTTCACCTCGCCGCTGGCAAAATCTATTTCTTTTGCAAACAACGGTTTGAGTGCTTCGAGCATTTCGGGGTCGAGATTTTGAGTGAGAAGATTTGAAATGAGAGTGCCGAAAGAGCCTATCACGTTGTCGATAGACACTTTCTTTTCGTTGAAGTTGAGAGTGAGAGAGATTGCGCCGTCGAGAGTGAGGAAGGAATATTTTTCCGCGCTTTCGTTTACGGCGTCGTAAAGGGATTTTTCACCGTCTTGACGAGCGGTGTTGTTTTCGTTGCGATTTTTGAGAAGTCCGGGATTATTTTCGTCGCCGACTAAATTGAGGTCGGGGGTACCTGCAAAGTCTGCTTTCGCATAGCCGAGTTTGATGCCGAATTCGGATTGGAACGTGCCGTACTTTTCTTCGACGCCCTCAACGCCGTAAGAGTTGAGGTTTACGTCTATGTCGAACGTCGTGCCTTGAAGCGCGCCGTTCATAATGTCGGCTTCCATATAAAGAGCCATACCGGCGAGCGCGCCGAGTTTGCCCAAATCGAGACCGAGTACGTCTTTGACGAGTCCGATGATGTTTTCGGGGATAAGACCTTGTACGAGCGGAATTATGCTGACGATAAGCCCGAGGTCGCAAGGCATACGCAACACTTGATGTCCGTTGCCGTAATCAACGAGCGTGCCCTTGCTTGCGCCGAACAATACGTTGACGAGCAACTGCTCGACCGTCAAATGGGCAACATCGATTTTGATAAGACTGTTGACGAGTCCGCCGATGTCGTAACCCATCAAAGTGTCGTACAAGATAGAGGAAAGATCGAGTTGTTCGAGCGCATTCGAGAATCTCGACACGAAGTCAGTCATATTGATCGTATCGGTGTAAACGACATGCACACCGTCGCCCTTCTTGATTCCGCGCATATCCGCAACGAGTTTGCCTTCGTAATAGTACGCGCCGAAAAGCAGAGTTCCTTCGCCGTTTTTCGCCATCGTGCAGATGGTGTCTTGATCGACGGTTCTGCCGTCTATTTCGGATGTCAACTTGCGGAATTCAACGAGTATTTCACTGTTTGAATCTTCGACCGTATCGACGTTGCCTGCAAAGCGAGCAACGATAAGCGAGTCGGACGAATCCTTGGAAAAGCCCATCACGAATGCCGTGTCAACCCTTATGTAACGCTTGTCTTTTTCAGCACCCGCTTCGTTCAGAGCGGCGGCCTTAAAAGCGTTCCAGAAATCCTGCGCGCCGATGTACACGGAATTGTCGGGATCCGGATTAGGCGTCGGCGTAGGAATGACGGGGGTGTCGGTGTTCCCGTCGGTTTTCGGATTGCACGCCACGAGACCGAACAGCATAACGCTGATCAGCACGAGCAACAATACGAGCGATAACTTTCTCATTCTCATAATCTCCTCCGAAACATATGCCTCTACGCGTGTAGCGCATATGTGTAGATTATTATACAGTCCAATTATACGTTTTTTCCGCGCGTTTGTCAATACTTATATTGTTAGAATGCCGATAACTATACCTTGTGGTTAGGCGGTTTGCAAAGCACAACTTATAGGGGAATTTGCCCGTTTTTCGCACTTTTTCGCCTTCGCCGCGGCAAATTTTTCCTGTTCGGCCACATTTTCGGGTTTTTGCCGTCGAAAACGCGCAATTTTTGAGTTTTTCGGCATTCTATCGCATTGTTTTCCATATTTTTACTGTCGTTTGCTCGCGCTTTTTCACACGGTTAGAATCAATGAAAAAATTTTTTCGTCGCCTCGAATTTTTCATTTTCGTTTTTCGCGAATTTTTGCTTTTATTTTGCAAAATTCGCATATCTACCCGCGTGGATTTTCTCGCTTTCCTCGCCCGCCCCGTCGTTCGTTGACAGCGCAAAAGAATAGTGCTATATTCATTTTATGCAATCGGACGTACAAAAAAATCCACTCGTCTCGGACGACGTGCAAATCACCCTCGTTCCCAAAAGAAAACGCAATCGCATTTGGGAAATCGACTTTTTGCGGGGCGTTTGCGTGTTGCTTATGATTCTCGACCATTTGGCGATTTTGCTCGGGTCGTATTTCGGCGTGCAGTGGTACGGATACGAGTTCGTCCGCAGAGGCGTCGGCGACGCTTTCACGACCTTTTGCTACAACTGGGTGAACGGAAGCGCAAGCGGCGTAAGAGATATAATTCACCCCATAGTTTTGTTCGTTTTCTTTTCCATTTCGGGCATATCCTGCACGTTTTCGCGCAACAACGCAAAGCGCGGCGCGCAACTGCTCGTCGTGGCTTTGATTTACACGCTCGGCTCGTATATCGCGCAATACCAAATGGGCATCGACGGCGTTTTCGTTGCGTTCGGCGTGCTCGATTTTCTTGCGTTTTCTATGCTTTTGTACGCGCTTATATCGTTCGTGGTGCGCGACAACAGATGGGCAATGGTCGGCGCAAGCGTTGCGCTTATAATCGTCACGTTGTGTCTGTATTTTTGCTACACGCCTCCCGCGACCACACCCAAAATATTCGCAATCGTATTTCCGCCGCACGACTTTTGGGGCAATTCGTCGCTGTTTTACTCGCAAAGCGAGTTTTCGCCCGGCGATTTGTTTACGCTCATACCCTACACCGCCTTTTATTTCGCAGGCGTGCTGATAGGCGAATTGTTCTACTACGAAAGACTGTCGCTCGTGCGCTTCGAACTTACGAAAGCACTCTACAAAAAGACTTGCGACGCGCTTTACGCAAACGTCGAAAGCGAAAAGAAATCTCTGCGAGATTTTTCCGTAAACACTCTCAATTTTATGCTCGGCGCGGGCAAGGTCACGACGACGATTGCCAAAGGTATAGAAAAAGCGGTTTGCTTCTTCGGCAAACACGCGCTCATCGTCTACGTCGTACACGTCGTCCTTCTCGCCGCCCTTTTGAGCCTCATAAGCGGCTTGTTTATCACCCCCGGGAACTTTGGAATTTAGTTTTTCCCGTAGGGAAAAAAATTAATAATTAATAATTGCAACGCAACAATTTAGAATAAAACTTCCCCCCTTCCTCACGTGTTTCCCCCACCGCCGTTCCCCCTCTGCATAAATTTGAGGGAACCCACGGCGTCCGCTTCGCGTGGGGCAACACTCAGCACTCGCATAGATAGGGGCATTTCTCTACTTATGCCACTGCGCTTTGTGCGCCAGCTTCGCACCCAAACGGCGCAGTCGCTTGTACTTATCGTCAAGCTCGGCGTTCGTTTCCTCGCCGCCTTGCGGCTCGCGTTCCGTCTTCGAACAACTGCATAAAACTGTGCCAAATCGATGGATAACGCGAAA
>ERZ808292.54-NODE-54-length-37443-cov-7.813042_pt1 | contig 37443 bp, 25 predicted proteins | sample MGYA00521275_ERZ808292 | MGnify/ENA primary metagenome ERZ808292 (study PRJEB31516, sample SAMN03275613) | gut metagenome | biome: mammalia-associated habitat; material: feces | host: Papio cynocephalus | place: Kenya | collected 2012-07-26 ... | reverse complement strand
TATTTAATTAATCAATTATGCCTTTACGATAATCAATTTTAAATGCTTTTGCCAATGTAATTAATTGTTCATTAGTAATTGATTGATAAATCTTTTTATCAAAGACTTTCATATAAATTTCTGCAGCTTTTTCGATAGTTTCGATTAAGCCAAATACTTCATCAAGAGTTTTTCCAGTGCAGAATATTCCGTGTTGTGCCCAAATAACTGAACGATATTCTTTCATTTCTTTAGCGGTAGCCATACCAATTTCATCTCCACCACATAACATCCAAGGAAGTACAGATACGCCTTCAGGGAAAACGACGATTGATTCTGTTTGCATTTTCCATAATTGTTCAGTGAAATATGAAGAAGATAATGGGCAGACATGAGTCATACAAATGATATTAGTGGTATGACAATGAATTACTAAACGATGTTCTTTATCAACTTTTAAACGTTCAATATGGCAGTTTAAGTGCGTTGGTGCTTCGGAAGTTGGTCTTCCGCCATCACTATATCCCCAAATAAGTCCTAAGTTATGAGCATCAATGACTTTCATAATACCTAAGTTTTCTTCTGGGAATTGCTTACAATTACGGAAATATTTTCCTGTACCAGTAATAATGAAATATTTTCCGATTAATGGTGTCATATCAAAATCATAATGGAAAGTTCTAATTATCTCATCTTTAAGTCCTAAAGATGCAACTTCTTCGCTTGTTAAGATATAAGAAAGATTACCACCATTTCTTTCATCCCAGCCATGCACATAAAGTTGATCTAAAATATTTGTTACTTGTTCAATACAATTCATTTTTTTATCCTCTTTGTTTTAAAACATTTTCTTCGTAGTCTTTAACATCTTCAAACCAAGTTACTTCATCACTTGGAACGCCTTCTTTTTTGCAATATTCTTTCCATACTTCATCAATAGGCATTAATTTCATTTGTTCTTGTAAAACAAATAATTTTGTAAAGTTTTCTTCATCTTGAAGTTTTTTCATTTCATCCCAAGGTGTTAATAAAGCAATTAGTAATGCTTTTTGCATATTTCTTGCGCCAAGAGCTAAAGCTGCAACTCTATTAATAGATGCATCAAAATAATCTAAGCCAATATAAGTTTTATCTAATGCATCACATCTTACTAATTCATTAGCGACATCTTGTAATTCATCATTAAGTTTTAAGACGTGGTCACTATCCCATCTTACTGGTCTAGATACGTGGAGCGCTAATTTCTTAGAGAATAATAACACTGAAGGAATCTTATCAGCCACATTTTCAGTTGGATGGAAATGTCCAGTATCTAATAAACATAGTATATCATTCTTTAAGGCATAACCCATATAAAATTCATGAGATCCAGTTGTATAAGACTCCATGCCAATACCAAATACTTTTGATTCAACAGAATCATCCATATAATGATGATCGCATTTAACACTATAAATCTTATCTAAAGAATCTTTAAGTCTTGCACGAGGACCCATACGATCTCCTGGAATATCTTTTAAACCATCAGGAATCCAAATGTTACATAATGATTTTTGATGTAATTCTTTACCAAAGTATTCGGAAATTTTTCTAGATGCAATACAGTGTTTAATCCAATAATTACGGATATTTTCATCTGGTGAAGATAAAGTCATATTATCTTTAACCATTGGACTAGAGAAACATGTTGGATTAAAATCTAAACCATATCCTCTTTCTTTAGCATAGTTAACCCAAGCATCAAAATGTCTTGGTTCTAAATCTGCACGATCTACATTTTCATCACTTACACGATATATGGCGTGTAAATTGATTTTTTTAGAGCCTGGAACATAACTAAGAGCTTTATCTAGGTCTTTAGTTAATTCTTCAAAATTACGTGCCTTTCCTAAATAATTACCTGTTGTTTGAATACCACCAGTTAAAGGTCCAGCATTTTCAAAACCTTGAACATCATCAAGTTGCCAACAATGAATTGATACTTTAACTTTTGCTAAAGTACGCATAGCCTTGTTAACATCTACTCCGATACTTTTAAACTTTTCCACTACTTCTTTTTTCATAATCATTTTACCTCCTTAACAATAAATGATTTATAAACTAATTGTCTTGCTTCTTTAATATTTTGAATTACTCCATCATGAATTAATTGTACTAATATATTGCCAATTGCCGTTGCCTCAATTGGTCCGGCATAAACATCAATACCCGTATATTTTTTAGTTAATTCATTTAGGTAATTATCTTGACATCCTCCACCAAAGATATAAAGTTTATGGAATACCCTTCCAGTTATATCTTCAATTTCCTTAATAGCATTTTTATAAGCATTTGCTAATGAATGATAAGTTACACTAAGCACATCTTGAATTTCTAAGTGATTATTGGGAAATACACTTTTTATTGCATCAATCATAGATGTTGGTGCTAAGAAGATATTATCATTAACATCCACTACTTCATTAAATGTTGAAGTTTTAGCTAAGCTTATCATTTCTGGAAATGTTACTTTTTTATTTATAATTTTCATGTATTCTTTACGAATATTTTGTAACATCCATGATCCCATAATATTTTTTAAATAACGGAAGTTTTTATACGCTCCACCTTCATTAGTAAAGTTTGCTTCTTTACTTTCTGTAGTTAAGATTGGTTCTTTATTTTCTACACCAATTAAAGACCAAGTCCCAGAACTTAAATATATTTCATCTTCACTACTTGGATACGCTAATACAGCACTTCCTGTATCATGAGTGGCTACAAGAATTACTTTAGCATTAAAACCAAGTTCTTCTTGAATTTCTTTTTTTAATGAGCCCACTTCTTCGCCAGCAAAGGAAAGGTCTTTAAATAAATGTGATGGTAATTGAAGTCTATTAATAATTTCTTTCGACCAACTTCTATTTTTAGCATCTAATAAAGAAGTTGTTGATGCGTTTGTGTATTCTTGTTTTTTTACACCGGTTAAACAAAAACTTAAGAAATCTGGAATCATAAGCATATTAGATGCTTTTTCTAATCTCCCACTTAATAAATCATCATATAATTGATAGATTGTATTAAATGGTTGCTTTTGAATACCAGTAATACTATATAATTCATTTAAAGAGATTTTATCTTCCACTAATTTAATAACTGCTTGTGTTCTATTATCACGATATGCATAAACTGGACGAATTATATTATCTTCATTATCTAATAAAACATAATCAACACCCCATGTATCAATGCCAATTGTTGAAGGAATCTTATTTAACTCTTTACATTTTTTTAATCCGTTTTTAACTTCATCTACTAAATGATCAATATCCCAACATAAATGGCCATTACTAGAAATTGTTTGATTTTCAAAACGATATATTTCTTCCATTACTAATTTATCATTTTCCATATAACTTAATATATGTCGACCACTTGATGCTCCGATATCAATTGCTAAATAGTAATTCATAAAATCCTCTTTCTTTTGTATTAAAAATACAAATGTTTTTTACTACATAAATAATAAACATAAAACGTTATATTAAATATAACAATATTGCAATTTTATATAACAATCGTGTATTATATTTTGTATAAGGAAGTGTAATATTTTATGCATCGTCGGCTCTTAATTTCTATTGCAGAAGAAAACAATCTTTTATATATATCCGAGACCACAATTGATGAAAATTTTAAAGCTAGTTATCATTCACATCCAAACTTGGAAATTTTATTAATTGTTGATGGCGAAGGAAAACTTGTCACAATGAATCGTAATATTGATATGAAAAAAGGCGATGTCATCATTATTAACGCTAATTCTAAACATTGCGAAGTATCAAAAAAGAATTGCACTTTTTATGCTATCGGGATTAATAAATTAGAAGCTTTTTTACCAAGTGATTTCCAAAAGAAAATAATTTATTTTTCTTTAAATAATAACGATTTTAGTAGTTTATTAGCGCTTTATAAAATTATATTCCAAGAAGTAGAAATCACCAAAGATTATAGTTTTGATATCATTTTAAATAGTTACAATATGATTATGAAATATATTGCAAGAAACATTTCTATTAATTTTAAAAAGGTCGAAAGTGAAAATAAGTCTAGTTTAGTAGCTAATGCTATTAATATTATTGAAAACTACTACTATAATCAATTAACTTTAAAATCCATTGCTCATCGATTATCTATTTCTCCTTCCTTATTAGCGCATGCTTTTAAAAAAGAAACCGGCAAAACTATTATTGAATATAAATTAGAATGCCAACTCCAAGAAGCATGTAACTTACTTAAAATCACAGATATGTCGATATTAGATATTGCTTTTGCCACTGGTTTTACAACTTCTTCTTATTTTAGTGAAACTTTTAAGAAAAAATTTGGTATAACTCCAAAAGAATTTCGAAACAATTTAAAGAATTAATATGTTTAATTTTTCATAATCATCCCAAAATATTACCGGTGATATTATGAAAGAAAAAATCTTATATTTAGGAAATATTTTATTATTATTTATATTTTTATTTACCTTAGTGATTATTCCTAATGAAACAAACGTCAGTAATATTAAACAAATAAATGAGAAAGAGGCTACAACTTTTTTATTAAAAGAAAAAAGTACTTCGTTAGCTTTACCAGTCATTAATGATGATTCTAAAGACACTCAAATAGAAAATATTAGTAATGCTGATTTTATTAAATATGATGATAATTTTATGTATAGTATTATTAACACTAAATTAAACATTATTAGTTTAGAATCTAATGAATTAATAGAATCAATTGAGTTTAATAATTTTTATCCTCTAGAACTATTATTATCTAATAATCAAATAATTGTATTTGGCTCATTAGAGCAAACTTATAATCTTATTCCTGGTCATAAAATTGAATATCGTCTTACTTCTTTTGCCATGTATTTTATTAACAAAAGCCATTTTATTATTTCACGATTCATTACATTTGATAATTCTTTTTATATTAATGCTGTTACAAAAGACGATTATTTGTATTTAATATTAATGAACACTAACATTTTTAATAATGAAACACATACTTTTATATATCCAACATTTAATGATTCAATGCTAGGAAAAGATCAATTAAAAAGTAAAGATTTATATTTAAACGAAACAGGAAACAATGCTTATTCTTTACTTTTATTAGCTAAAATTGATTTAAATAATAAAGCAAAAACAAACTTAAAAGGATTTCTTGGTTTAGCGGGTATTACTAAATTAACTTCAGATTACTTAACTATTGCTTGTTCAATATATAATGAAACAAGTAAAACAGATTTAATTATATTTAAAACTGATGAATTTAATTACAAGGGACATATAATAATTGATGGCTATTTAATCTCAGAATATGCTTTATATACTTATAATAACTATTTACGTATTGCTACTTCAAATTATATCAATGATGAATCTAAAAATTATATTTATAATATTTCTTTAACCTCATTTAAAGTATTATCTTCTATCCAAATAGCGCCAAAAGAAAGTATATACGCAATTAGATTTAAAGATAATTATTGCTATTTAACAACTTTTTTATATATTGATCCTTTTTATCTAATTGATTTTACGAATCCTAATAAAATAATAATAACCCATGAAGTTGAAATAGATTTTGTTGGAGATTATATCAAATTATTAAATGATGATGCTATCTTTATGCTAGGAAGATTATTAAAACCAACTGGTGAATCTGAAGGTCTAGTTTTAGCACTTTTTAATAAAGAATTAAAATTAATAAAAAATGTTAAGATAACTAATCCTAACATTTATAGTGATGTAATTTATAATCAATACGCAATTGCATTTTTAGATAATTATGTGGCATTTCCTGCATATTCAAATGAAAAACAAGCGGTGTATGTATATGATAATAGTGATTTAGCATTATTACATCAATTTAACTTTGAAGATGAATTTGTTTTAAGAACTTTATTTATAAATAATAAGTTATATATTATCACAAATAGCTCACTTACATCTTATTCATTACCTAACTACACTAAAATTAACGAAATAAATTTTGCTTAATGGCTTAGAATGATTTTTAAGCATTTAATTAATGTTCTTCAATATAGGTAGAAATCTTTCTATACATAAATTCTCCTCCGGTTTTCAAATGATTAAGCCATTAAAAAATTACGCTTTTCAATAAATTTTATATGCTATTTTTTACGCTTTTCAAATTTTTAGATACCCGCTAAAGGCAAAACATATACTCCATCTTCTAATGGATAAACTACATCTGTATTACAAATTATAACTTTTGCCCCAATATTGTAACTAGTTTTATCTAACTGTTTAAAGCCTTTAACAGCGCTATTATTGAACTTGAATCCCGATTTACATTCAATACGATTTAATTTTCCATCATTGATGATGATTAAATCTATTTCATTCATATTATTATCTCTATAGTAATAAAAATTAGGTTCAATTCCATTATTTATAAAGCTCTTTTTAATTTCATTTATTATATAAGTTTCTACAAATCTTCCGGCGAATGAACTAGCCTCTAATATTTCGCCACTATTTAATCTTGCTAAATAGCAAGCTAAACCAGTATCTGAAAAATAAAGTTTTGGCCTTTTAACAATGCGCTTTGATATTGATATTTCATTATATGGTTCTAATAAATAAACAATATCACCTGCAATTAAGACACTAAGCCAAGCCATTACAGTCTTTTTATCAATTCCAATGATATTAGCAATATTATCATAAACCAATTCTTCACCAGTTAACGATGCTAAAAGTTCCATAAATCTTCTAAACAAAAATTTATCTCGCACATTTATTAAGTCAGATACATCTCTTTCAATATAAGTTTCCACATAATCTGCATAACATTTTTGTGGTGTTAATAATTCATTACTATATAATTCTGGATAAAATCCTTTTACTATTAAATTATATAAATCAATTGGATTAAGTGGATTGTTCTTTGCTCTTTCATTGATTTTTAATATATCAAAATTAAATATAGGTTCTTCTCTATTTAAAATTTCATTTCTTGATAAAGGCATCATATGGATAATTGATACTCTACCAGACAAAGATTCTGTTACTCCATTCATTAATTTATACATTTGTGATCCAGTTAAAATAAACATACCATAATTTTTCTCATTAACTCTTTTTTCTTCATTAACCATCTCTTCAATTGTTTCGAAAAGTTCTGGTGCTTTTTGTACTTCATCAATTATTAAAGGCCATGGATGAATAGATAAAAACATTTTAGGATCTTTGTTAGCTAATTCTCGTTCTCGTGAGTTATCAAGAGAGACATAATTAAAACCTTTTTTTTCAAATAGTAAAGCTAAAGTTGATTTTCCAACTTGTCTAGCCCCAGTAATTAATGTTACTGGTTTAGTTTTTATACTTAATTCCACGACTTTTAAAATATTTCTATCAATCATATTTATCACCCACTATTATTATAGTTTAGTATTTTAGGGAATTCAATTCCTTTTTTGTATAAAAATCAATGTATTTTGTAGGAAATACTCTATAAATTATAAAATTGTTAACATTTAATTTCAGTTGGTTAGTGACACTAACCAACTCAATATATTAACTTAGCAAAATTTCTAATTGTTACTATCTTCTTAATAACACATGTTTTCTAGCAAACAAAAAAACTACCCAACTGATAACAAAATTGGATAGTTTATAAGTAAAATTTTATTTAATTATCTTTGTACTCTTCCAGAAGCATTTCCTTTAGCAAGAGATAAAACTTCATCTTCACTTACTAAGTTGAAATCACCTGGAATTGTATGTTTTAAGGCAGAAGCCGCAACTGCGAATTCAAGAGCTTTTGCTTGATCAAAATCATATTTTAATAAGCCATGAATTAATCCACCAGCAAATGAATCTCCGCCACCAACACGGTCAATGATTGGTTCAATATCATAATGTTTAGATTCATAGAATTCTTTACCATTATAAATTAATGCTTTCCAACCATTATGAGTTGCACTATATGATTCTCTTAATGTGGATACAACTAGTTTGAAACCAAATTCTTGTTGCATTTGTTTGAATATTTCATAATATCCTTTAGCGTCAGTATCGCCTTTATCAACATTAGCGTTAGGTTTAAATCCTAAACATAATTGTGCATCTTCTTCATTACCAATACATACATCAACATATTGCATTAATGGACGCATAACAGAAATTGCTTTTTCACTTGTCCATAATTTTTTTCTAAAGTTTAAATCACAAGAAATTGTAACGTTATGTCTTTTAGCGGCTATACAAGCTTCACGTAAAATATTAGCTACTTCATCAGATAAAGCTGGTGTAATGCCTGACCAGTGGAACCAAGTTGCACCTTCAAAAATCTTATCAAAATCAAAATCGCTTATTGATGCTTCAGCAATTGATGAATGAGCACGGTCATAAATTACTTTTGATGGACGCATTGAAGCACCACTCTCTAAGTAATAGATACCTAATCTATTTCCGCCACGAGCAACATAATCAGTATGAACACCATATCTTCTTAAAGCGTTAACTGCGCATTGGCCAATCTCATGAGCAGGTACTTTACTAACAAAGTAAGCATCATGACCATAATTTGCTAAAGAAACAGCAACATTAGCTTCGCCACCACCATAGCAAGCATCAAATTCTTGACATTGAACAAAACGAGAATTACCTGCAGATGATAATCTAAGCATTATTTCTCCCATTGTAACGATTTTCATATTTTTCATTCTCCTTAGTTAAGCCATTTGGCTAATTTTTTACAGTTTTCAACGATATCGCCTTTCATCATAAAGCTACCGCCAACTGCGTAAATTGTTTCATTATTTAAATATTCGTCAATATTTGTTTCATCCACTCCACCCGTAGGTAAGAATTTAACTTGTGGGAAAGGTTTAGATAAGTTATTGATTGCTTTTAATCCACCATAGACATTGCTAGGGAAGAATTTAACAACTTTAATACCATATTCTAAAGCTTCCATAATTTCAGTTGGAGTAACACATCCTGGGAAATAAGGAATATTATGTTCATTACAAGCTTCTGCTACACCTTTTGAAAAACCTGGAGAAACAATGAATTGAACTCCTAAGTTAATTGCTTGAAGAGCTTGTTCTTTATTAATAACAGTTCCAGCACCAATACACATATCCTTATATTCTTTAACAGCTAATTCAATAGCTTTAGGAGCATAAGCAGTACGGAATGTGATTTCTGCTACTTTAATGCCACCTTCTAATAAGCTAGATAATTTGTGTCTAGTATCTTCTTCATCTTTAACTACCACAACAGGTATAATCTTATAATGTTCCATTTTAAATCTATTCTCCTTTTACTAATTTATTAGCGTTTTTATAACTAATATTTGTAGCAAGTTCAATTGCGGAGTTTTCGTCATATTCGCCATTTTCCACTAACTCGCCAATGTAACTTGCAAGTACGCGTCTAAATAAATCAAATCTAACATAGCTAGCGAATGATCTGCTATCGGTAAGCATACCCATATTGTTTCCTAAAAATGAGTATTCAGCAATAACACTAAGGTTATGTTTGATACCTAAAACTGTATCATTAAACCACCAAGCAGGTCCAATACTAACATTTCTAAATGCTCCCGTTAAACAAGCAAGAGCTTTTAAGTTTTCATCATTTAATGTATAAAGAATGATATTTGGTCTTTCTTCATCTTTAATGTTATTTAAGAATTTAATAACATTTTTGATATCAATTGGATTAGAAATAATATCAAATCCAGTATCAGGACCACACGCCTTAAATTCATCACTATTAACATTTCTTGTAACATCAAAGTGAATTTGCATGCTCATATCACGTTTCTTATATTCTTTTGCTAAATAAGTAAGTATAAATCCTAAGAAAGCTTCATAATCAACATCTTTCCATGTATCTCTTTTAATGAATAATGCACGTGCTTCTTCAATAGTTGGATAAACACTAGGAAAGTATTCAAAGCTTTGATCAGATATAACAGCGCCTTTAGAAACAAAGAAATCTAAACGGCTATTAATAACACTTAATAAATCATCTAAATCATTAATTTCTTTATTAGCGCTTTTAGCAAGATCATTTAAATATTCTTCGCTTAATCTAAATAATTTATCAGGTCTAAATGTAGGTAAGATTTTTACTCCATCATAAGTGCCATGATACTTTAAATCACTAGTAGGATCATCAGTAGTGCAAACATACTTAACATTAAATTTTTTAAATAAATCACGAATGTGCATATCTTTTGCTATTTTATTAGCATTTTCATATATGCTTAAAGCACTTGATTCATTTAATGGTTCATTGATGCCAAATATTTCTTTTAATTCTAAGTGTGACCAATAATATAATGGATTACCAATTAAATTAGGCATAATGCTTGCGTATTTGATGAATTTTTCTTTATAACTAGCATCACCCGTAATATATTTTTCTTCAATACCATTTAAGCGCATCGCACGCCACTTATAGTGATCTCCACCCATCCATAATTTGCCAATATCTTCCACTAATGGATTAGTGGCAATAGCCTCAGGATCTAAGTGGCAATGATAATCTACAATTGGTAAATCTTTAATTGCTTCATAGATATGTTTTGATGTTTCATTCGTTAATAAAACATTATCATCATAAAACTTTTTCATTGCTTATTTATCCTCCAAATCTTGGTAAGCTTCAAATAAGCCATTAATATAAGCACATCCTAAAGCACGATCAAATAAGCCATATCCTGGTTTTTTATTTTCGCCAAAAATGTTTCTGCCATGATCAGGTCTTACGTATCCATCAAAATGATTCTTGACTAAAACATGAACTATTTCATTAATTGGTAAACTACCAGTTTTTGAATAATGTCCTGATTCATAGAAAGAATTATTGTTATCGGTATAACAAATATTTCTTAAATGAGCAAAGTGAATACGATTAGCGCGTGAGTATTTATCCGCCATCTTAACTAAATCGTTATCTTTTCTTGCTCCTAAACTACCAGTGCAAAATGTTAATCCGTTATTAGTGGATTTAACTGCATCAAATAATTTATCTAAATCTTCTTCGGTAGAAATAATTCTAGGAAGTGAGAATATATCCATTGGTGGATCATCTGGGTGAATAGCCATTTTAACATCTAATTCATCACAAACTGGGATAATTTTATTTAAGAAATAAACTAAATTATCAAATAATTGTTCGTGTGAAATATTTTTGTATTCATCAAGAAGACTAGTTAGTTCTTCTGAAGTATAACTTTCATCCCATCCTGGTAAATGAAGATTTTTAGGATCTAACTTTTTAAAATCATCAAATGAGAAACTAAGTGATTCACTACCATCAACATTTTGATGATGTAAATTTGTTCTTGTCCAGTCAAATACAGGCATAAAGTTATAACAAATTACTTTAACTCCAATTGAAGCAACACGACGAATATTTTCAATGTAATTGGCAATATATTTATCGCGTGTTGGTTTTCCTAATTTAATATCTTCGTGAACAGGAATAGATTCAACAACTTCAAATTTTAATCCTTTATCTTCACATAATTGTTTTTGTCTTTTTAAAGATTCCATTGGCCAAACTTCGCCAACTTTAACTTCATAACAACTGCTAACAACACCAGACATATTAGGAATTTGTCTAATATAGTCTAGAGGTATTGAATCAGTTTCTCCATACCATCTAAATGTTAATTTCATAATTAAACTCCTGAATAAGCAGAGAATCCGCCATCGATTGGAACACAGATTCCGGTAATAAATGATGCACCTTTAGCATCAATTAAGAATAATACAGCACCGATTAATTCTTCTACTTCACCAAATCTACCCATTGGTGTAGATCTTAAAATCTTACCAGTTCTTGCAGTTGGTGTGCCATCAGGGTTCCATAATAAACTTGCATTTTGTTTAGTTGAGAAAAATCCTGGCGCAATAGCGTTAACTCTAATACCAACATGTGAGAAATGTACTGCTAACCAACTTGTGAAGTTAGAAACAGCAGCTTTAGCTCCAGAATATGCTGGAATCTTTGTTAAAGGTGTATATGCATTCATTGAAGAAATATTTAAGATTGAACAATCTTTTCTTCCCATCATATCACTAGCAAATACTTGAGTTGGAAGTAATGTACCAATTAAATTTAAATTGAATACATATTCAAATCCACTAACATCAAGATTGAAGAATGTTTTCATGCTATTCATATCATCATCAAGTTCTGCGAATTCATTATCTGTTGTAGCTAATGGATTATTACCACCAGCACCATTAATTAAAATATCAACAGGTCCTAATTGTTTTAATATTTCTTGGTGGCACTCTTCTAACATGTCTTTTTTCAAAACATTTGCTTGTAGGGCGATAGCTTTTCCCCCATTAGCGGTAATTTCATCTGCAAACTTTTGAGCACTTTCTAATTTATAATCAAGTAACGCCACTTTAGCGCCACAAAGAGCAATTGCTTTAGCTAAACAAGAGCATATAACTCCTCCTGCTCCTGTAATAACAACTACTTTATCTTTTAGATCGATAGTAAATGGTAAATCTTTCTTTTCCATATAATTGATCCTCTCTTTCTTTACAATTACATTGTACACTCAAGGTATGTCAATATTAATTGCATTTATTTTAAAGAAATATTGCAAAATGTAAATTGCTATTATATTATAAAAGTATGTTTAACTTTTTATACCGCGACATTGATTTCGCCCACAAATTAAATGGCCATACATTGCCATCCGATGACTTTAAAAAACATATGCACGATTTCTATGAACTAATCTTCTTTGTGAGAGGGGAAGTTGACTATATGATTGAATCAAAAGCAAAGAAATTAGTTCCAAATGATATCCTCCTTATTCCTGCTGGTTCATTACACTATGGTGTAGCGGACCAACATCATGAATATGAACGCTATGTCTTAAAATTTCCTATCAACATTATACCTGAAAGTCTAGCTAAAGAATTGCATGAGTTTTCAGGATTTTCTGGTAATTATTCATTTTTAGATCGTTATTTCAAAGAATTAGATACTATCGTGGATAATTACAAGCCAGAACACGCCTATATTTTATTGGTTAATCAACTTATTCGTGTTTTAATTGATATGCAAAATAATAATCAAAAAGAAGACGAAGGTATTCAACATAATCGTGTTGTTGCTCAAGTAATTAACTACATCAATGATAATATTAAAAAGAATATAACTCTAAATGACATTTGTGATGCTTTACACTTCTCAAGAGCGCATATTTCTAATGAATTTTCTAAAGTAATGCGTGTTACTGTAATGACTTATATTCGTTATAAAAAAATCATTGCCGCTCATCAAAAAATATTACAAGGAAATGTCAAAGTAAATGAAGTGGCGTATGAATATGGTTTCCAAGAATATTCCACATTCTATCGTAATTACATAAAAATCATTGGTAAACCACCATACGATAGAAATAATTCTAAAAAAAGATATAAAAATCCTATTGTTTCCTTAAATTAGATGAAGTTTTATTGAATATTGCAATTTGATTAGAATAATAATTGCAATATTTTTTTATTTTACATTTTTTTCAAAGTAACACATTTAAAGCATTCTATAAATTTAGATAGTTTCTATCTATAAATCTTTGAAAAAATTATTTTCATTCATTAATCAATGTTCACAAAATGTAAAAAAGCAAGTAGTTATTTTGCAATATTCTTATGTATTAATTGCAATTGCTACAATTAATTAAGAAATATAAAATATACTCGAAGTTGAAAGCGCTTTGTGCTTTTATAATGGAGGAAAACATGAAAATTCTTAATTATCTTAAAGATTTCATAAAAACTCGTACGGCTGGATTCTATATTTCTAGCGTGGGAGCTATTTTATGCTTAATCTCTTCATTCATCTATTGGGGTGGATATGTTGGCAGTCCAGACATCGGTAGTTACTACAATGTTGGAGTTCCATTACTTTTGTTAATCGGAAGTCTAGTTTTCATTGGAATGATTCTATTTGATGTTACTAGCAAATTTGCTACTCCTATACTATGGATTATCACTTTAGCCGCATTTTGTTTAGATATTCGTACATCTTATATGTATCTAACAACTGTGTTCTTTGGTGGTGTAACTTGGGATGCATTTACAACAATGAATATGGGTTTCTTTTTACCTTTAGTTTTTATGTTAATTGCGCTCATTTTATCATTTATTGGAATAATGAAAAAACAAGGAAGGAAGGAAACATATGAAAAGAAATAAAGCAAAAGTTGTGTTTAAAGCATTAACTACATCTTTTTCATTTTTACTTGCTGTTTTATTAACAGGAAATGCAATTATTAATGAAAACGCACAAACTATTAATGGCTTTTTAAACGAAACAACAAACATCATGATTGAAGATGAAAATGCTGAAAATGAAGATACAACATATTACAAAACCAAATTCAAATCTGTTAAAGAAGAAAAAGAAAATGGTATGAAATTATGCGAAGATGTTGTATCAGAAGGTGCTGTATTATTAGAAAATAAAAACAACGCACTTCCATTAACTGGAGAAAAGCCAAAAGTAAGTTTATTTAGTGTGTCTAGTGTAGATATAGCTATTGGTGGTGGCGGATCTGGTTCTAATGGCGGCGCTAGTAAAATTGACTTCAAAACCGCTCTTGAAGATGAAGGATTTGAAGTAAATAGTAGTCTTTGGGATTGGTACAATGCTAATAAAGGCACATATGGACGTGTTTCTAATAATGGTGTTGGTGTTGAATACACTATTGGTGATGCTAGTTGGGATAAACTTCCTAATAGTAAAGATGATAGTGCTGATGTTGCTATATTTGTGTTAACAAGATTAGGTAGCGAAAGTGTTGATATTCGTTATAATACTGGTGATAAAAAAGACATGACCAATGGTAACTATCTTGAATTATCTCCAAACGAAATCTCAGTCATTAGCAATATAAGTAGTCGTACTGGTGAAGGAAAACAATTTAAACATTTCCTTGTTATTATGAACACTACTAACCAAGTCGAATGCGATTTTGTAAGTGATTATAATATTGATTCATTAATTTGGTGTGGTACAGTTGGTACTTCAGGTACACGTTCATTAGCTAAAATAATGCGCGGTACAGTAAATCCATCGGGAAGATTATCTGATGCTTTCTGGAATGAACATCGTTTAAATCCTGTATACGCTAACTGGGGAACATTCTTCTATTCATTACCTGGCGGTGGCGATTCAAGTAAAATCACTCAAGATGGTATTGGTGGATCATGCAGCCCGTATGTAGTTTATCAAGAAGGAATTTATAATGGCTATCGCTATGCTGAAACCCGCTATGAAGATAAAATGCTCCAAATGGCAAATGTTGATGATGCATCATATACTTATGATTATTATGAAGCAATTGCTTATCCTTTTGGATATGGCTTATCTTACACCACATTTAGTTATTCTGATTTTGCATTAAAAGAATATAACGCACAAAAAGATCAATATATCTTTAACGTAAAAGTAACTAATAGCGGCGAAGCAAAAGGTAAAGAAACCGTTCAATTATATATTCAAAAACCATATACAACTTATGATATTGAAAATAATATTGAAAAATCCGCTGTTGAACTAGTAGCATTTAACAAAACAAAAATATTAGATAAAGGCACTAGTGAAGTTGTTGAATTAGTTGTTGATGGTAAATATTTTGCTTCTTATGATAGTTATAAAGCAAAAACATACGTTGTAGATGAAGGTAACTATTATTTCACAGTTGCAAAAGATTCTCATGATGCCATTAACAATATATTAAAGAAAAAAAACTCTAGTATTAGTACTTCTTTCAAAGGAAATACTACTGAAGGTAGCTCTAATTTTGTAGCTACTGTTCACAAAGATTTTGATGCAGAAAAGTACTCTACATCCGTAACTGGAAAAGAAATCACAAATCAATTTGATAATGCTGATTTAAAACTTTATTCTCCAGAAAATAAAGATGCTGTTACATATATGAGTCGTAATAATTGGGCTGGTACAACTAAATTTGGATTTGATGCAAATATGAACAGCCTAAACAATCAAGTTAAATTAGTTTGGACAGATAAAATCGCCGAAGAAATGACTGATGTTATTACTGCTCCTGAAAAATCTGATGTTCCATATCCAACTTATGGCTCAACTAAAACAAATTATTCTTTAATCAACTTAAGAGTTGATGAAAATGGTAATAAGATTCCATTTGATGATCAAAAATGGGAAGATTTATTAGATCAATTAACTTTTGAAGATATGGCAAGTTTATTATCTTGTGGTGTTCGTATGACCAAAGGTATTTCTTCTATTAATAAACCTACTACTATTGACCATAATGGTGGCGTTGGTGTTAACCAATCTTATAGTAATAACTCTGGTTTCAATAGAGGCTTTGCTGTTTCAAATAATGACCCTGATCGTAACACTACTCCTTCTGCTTATCCTGCAAACGCTGTTGTTGCTGCAACATTCAATGAAGAACTTATTGAAGAATATGGACGTGCATGGGGTGAAGATTGCTTATGGGCTGGCTATTCTGGATTATATGGTCCAGGTGTTAACCAACATCGTGGTGCATACGGCGGAAGAACATTTGAATACTATTCTGAAGATTCATTCCTTGGTGGAAAAATCTGTGCTGCATTATGTAGAGGATTAGTAGAAAAAGGTATTTATGTTTATTTAAAACACGCTATCTTAAACGAACAAGAAGGCAATAGATTATATGTTGCTACTTGGGCAAACGAACAAACAATTCGTGAATTATACTTACGTCAATTTGAATTAGCTATTACTGAAGGTGGCGCACAATGTGTAATGTCTGGTTATAATAAAATTGGTGCTATCTGGACAGGTAAACAAGGATTTATTAACAATGTCTTACATGATGAATTCGGTATGAGCGGATTTGCTGTTACTGACTTCGTACTTGATCCACACTGGCAAAGACTTGCTATTGGTGCTTTAAATGGTAATGCTCTTGTTGACCGTGACTTCTCTGGTTATCCAGTATTTGATATTTGTAAACCAGGAACAACTGGTTATGGTCACGTTGCTCAAGCAATGCGATTAGAAGTACATCGTATCTTATATACAGTTGTTCATAGTGCTGCTATGAATGGTATATCGTCTAGTACTAAGATTATTGAATTACAAGCAAACTGGAAATATATCATTAACGCTGCAAAAACAAGTTTAGTGACTTTATTTGCCGGATCTGCTTTGTTATTAACTTGGTGCTATGTCTATGACTTTATAGAAAAAAAATATATCAAAAAACCTTTAGAAAATGGAGGTAAAAAATAATGAAAAAACCATCAATTTTCACATTAGGTATTACTGGTGTTAGTGTTATTTGTGGCATTGTTGTTATTGCAAGTGTCGTAAGTGCCGCTAATGGAATCAAAGATAAAAATAAGATTATTGCAGATAACACAGAAACACCAATCGATTACATTGACGAAACAACATTAGAAGAAGGATTAACTTCTTATACATTTGAAGCAGAAAATGCCGAATTCAAAGGAAAGAGTTCTAATGGATCTTCAATGTTAGACCACGCTTGCACTGGAGCATCATATTACTTTAGTGATGGCCTAAGTGGTGGCATGGCTCTATATAATATTTTCACTTCTCCTACTGAGAAAGAGAAAAATCAAGTTGTTTTTACATTTAATTCTGATAAGAATGTAACTATCAATATGGATATAAGAGTATCAGTATGTAATAGCAACGTATTCACTGCTTTTAGTTTTAGTGACTTATATTCAATTAAAGTAAACAAAAAACTTTTAGGCATTAACGACTCAATTCCTAAGTCTGGCGATGAACATGGTATGGCGTCTATAAGAACACCTATAAATATTGTCGCGGGTGAAAACAAAATTATTTTCGAAACCAAGCCATATACATCTTATACTAAGGCTATATTTGATTGTATTACTCTTAATACAACGGCCAATGTAACCGGCTATGAACCTCATTATTGGGATTTATCTAGTTTTGAGATTTTACTTCCACCATCTTTAAATCGTTTAGGACAAGTAAAACGTATTTGTAACGATGGTGAAGCACCTATCTCATTTGGAACAGCTAATATTCCAGATATAACCACTGGCTTAGCTACTGGTTTATATAAAGAAGTTGATTCAGAAGATGAATCTGGTAACAAAGTTAAACAATACTTCTTCTCTAATTCTGAATTCTTAGTTACTTCTGATCCACTACCAAAAACAGCTCAACATAAATTAACAATTGCAAGTGATAAAGTAACATTTGAAGATGATACTAATGAAGCTAACGTTTGGGAATTCTATGAAATGCCTACAATAAAGAATAAATTAGACGGCTATAAAATTGTGGGTTGGTACAATGTTAAAAACCCATCCGAAATATGGTTAGCTAAAGAATTTGCAATGCCTAAATATGATGTTCAAATTGCACCATATTTTGAAGTTAATGAGTTCTTAGAAGAATTTGGAAAAGGTGGAAAAATCAACCTAAATGATACTAGTGAAGGTTATAAACCTATTCACTCTAATGGCTCAAATGGATTTGATGCTAATACATTAAGGAAAAATGTTACAAAAACTATTATCAAAGATCCTAATAGTTTTGCAGAAGTTGCTACATTATATCAATCTGATAAATCCCCTCAAGAAGGCTGGAGTTTCTTAACTTGTAATACAGCAAAAATTAATGGTGCAGATAGAATGGATTTAATTTATAAACTTCAAAATCAAGGTAGTGATACATTAAATCTAGAAATATGGCAAACAAATGGTAGTGCTAATCCAACTGCTGCAAGTAACCCTCATAAGAGTGTAACTATTAAACCAAATGAAATCGTTTCATTTGAATTGGAAATTGCAGGATTTAGCAATGGCAATATGATGACATATATTTTGTTTAAAAATAATTGTTCAGGCAAATTAAGATTAGCTATGACACAATATTCTAAGAAGCAATCAACATTACCTACACACAATGTAACACTTCAAAACGTAGAAGGAAGTAACTTAAAAGTTAAATTTGCTGACGGAACTACTTCTACTAAACTCAAAGAAGAAAAAGTATTACCTGATATAGTTGTTGAAGGTAACGAAAATTACGAAGTTGCAGGATTTATTAACGCTAATGATATGACAAAGTCTTGGACTATCTCACAATTTGTTATGGGAACAGAAGATATTACATTAATTCCTTATTTTGCTTATAAAGATTACTATCAAGTTGATTTATCATATCAAAAAGATGGTAATGTAATTCACCCACGTGGAATAAATGGATTTGAACTAAAGCAATTATCTGATGCTGTTACTACAGGATTTACTTTAGTAGGCGATGGAACCGATAAACACTATGAAGCTGTTACTTACTTTAATTGGAATGAAGAAGTTAAAACTGGTTATTCATTTATAAATATGGCTTCGAATAATGTGTATGGTAAATATAACGTCATTTATACTTTCAAGAATGAAGGCAGTGAGACTATTTCGTTTAAAATTAAGCAAATTAATACTAGTGGTGAATTTGAATCAGATACTGTACCAAGTACTGAAGTGACATTAAACCCAGGCGAAACTAAGGTTGTAACTTTAGAAACATCTAAATTAGGTAATGCCAATTCTATTACTTACTATCAATTCTTAAATGATTTCACAGGTGGATTAAAATTAGCAACCACGCAATATTTTCAAAGCATTAATTAATAGGAGGCAAACAATATGAAAGATTACATTAAACCAAAAATTGATGTTGAAGAATTACATATCGATGATATCATTCTTACTTCAATTATTACTGATGATAGCAATTTAGATATTACTAATCCTAATCAAGGAATCGATGAAGAATTCTAAGGAGTGATTATTATGAAAAAAACAACAAAATTATTATTATTAAGTAGCGCTTTAGTAGGTGCAGTTATAACTACTAAAGCCGCTGCTTCTACTAAGCCTGTTGATATTAATGACAAATTAATTGAAACCGCTGATGATGCAACTAATAAAACTGCTATTCCATTTAAAAAGGGAATTAAAATTGGTAGTGATGATAAAGTATCAATGTCAAAGACATTCGTACAAATAGGTACACAAACAATCGATGGTAAAGAATATGATGTCATGCGCTTTGCTACCGCTATTAAAGGTAAAATCGATTCTATTTCTTATCAAAGAGGTTATGTTGTTGGAAAAGATGACATTGCACCTAAAGAAGTAGTAACACTTTATAAGGGAATTGTAGCAGATGGAAAAAATTACTACTATAATGGTACATCTACAACTACCACTGAAGATTATGCCGGTCAATATTACTGGGCATGCTATACAATACGTTATACAACTTCTGATTTAGATTTCTATAATATTCCTATTCAAATTATCGTAAATGGTGTTAAAGGCACTGAAACTGATGCAACATTAGCTAAATTAAAAGGTGAAACTCATACGCATGCTTATGATCAAAACATTGTTCGTGATATATTTAAAAAATCTGGTAGAACATATTATAAATCTTGTATTTGTGGTGAACATGATGAAACAAAGACATTTGATGCTTGGTATTTATCGTTAGCTAAAGGTGCAACTTTTGCTGACGGTTCCACTAAAAAACTATATGGTAATGGTCAAGTTGTTAGCGGTGTTCAAGCTCCAGAACATACTGGATATCATCTTGTCGGATTTATGAAACACAATGATATTCTAGATTATAAGCAAGTATTTACCTCAAAATTTACATTAAAAAATATCACTGCTGATACAATGTTAGAACCATATTATGAAGTTGATAATTATACAAATAATATGTCAACCGCTAATGGTAAAGTTAATTTAAATGCTAGCGGATCTACTTGGAATAAGGCAAACGGATTTACTAATGTAAGCATTGCATCTGGTGCAATTTATAATAAAAATGGCATGTCTGAACAAGCCACTTTATATTATCCAAATAAATCTGCTTTAAGTGGATATTGGTTTAATGGTATGGCTCCTATGAAAGTTTCTGGCGAACATATGTTTGTCACATATAAAATTCAAAATTTAGGAACTGAAAAGATTGGTTTGGAAGTACAACAAATCCGAACAAGTGGCGATTCACAAAGTGAAGAGGCTATTGGTCTAGATGCTCTTCCAAATAAATCATTAATCCTTGATATTGGTGAATTGGCAACATTTACGCTCGAATTAAAATCTAATTTATTTAACAATAATAATATTTTAACAAATTATAAATTCACTGGTAATATGAGAACTAATCCAGTAATTGCTGTTGCTCAATATTTTGAAAAAGTCGAATCTAGTGATGCATTACCAACTCATAAAATAACAATTAAAAATGGCGATGATACAAATTTTGCTGTTAACTTCAAAAAAGGTAATTTAACTAGTAGAGATATGACTGAAGGAACAACATTATCTCACTTAAAGATTACCGCTCCTGAAGGTTACACTTTAGCTGGTTGGGTTGACGCTAATGATGAATCAAAAGTTTATGATTCTAATAACTATGTAATAACTGAAGATGCGACATTAACTCCTTATTTTGATAAGATTTCATCAATCAATACAAGATTAGAAGGTGCTACTGCACCAATTCATACAAGAATAAATGGATTTGATAGAAGTTCTTTAATTAAACAAATGTCTAGTTCTATCATTAATGTAGATGGTCATTTAGAAAAAGAAAACTCATTTAATTATGCAGGTGGTGTTCAAGCTGGTTGGTACTTTATATCAATGATTCCAACAACTGTTTCATCAGGCGTAACTTATGAATTTACATTTATTCTAACTAATAATGGCGAAGAAGAACTTAATATTTCTTTATTCCAAACAAATGCTAGTGGAAATCCAGAAGCAGTTGGAAATGCTAATGAAACATTTACTATTGCTTCAAAAGAAACAAAAACAATAGTACTAACTGCAAACAACTTAGGCAATGCTAATATTATGACCTATTATAAATTTAATAATACAACTACTTCTGATCTCTCATTAGCGGTAAGAGAATACTTAGTGGTTGCAGCTTAAGTTATAATTTAAAAATCAAAAACAGATAGATTTTGTCAATGGATTTAATCATGATTTAAACAATCTATCTGTTTTTTATTGCTTATTTAGTCCACTACATATAATGCAATATATTTTCAAATTAATTGCAATAGATTTTATAATTAATTGTTCTATAATTAAATTATGCAAATAATCAAAGCATTCCAACTAATAAATGTCCTAAGCATTTATTAAAACTAAAACAGGTAGAACCAAAAAAACAAACTCCAACCTTATCCTCCTTCTACCTGTTTTTTTGTTGCTTTTTATCACAAAAAAAGGTTAGAAGAGAGAAATAATTATATTCACTCAAATAACCTATTTTTATTAATCTACTTTTTTAATTTGATTCATTTGCATTAAATCAATAATTAGCATTTGCGCTCTTTTAAACGCTAATGGAGATTTAATCTTAATTAATGTTGGGATGCTTTGATAAGTTTTCTTACTAGAGTCATTTTTAACATTAACTGTCGATCCTTGATAATCTTCTGGATTTAAAGCTAAATGTAAACGTAAAGTTTTTCCAACAAGAGTTATTTTTGCTAATTCTTGTTTATTATACTTAAATGTTTCTCCACTCATTGATATGCGAGAACTAAGTCCATAAGATAAAAGTAGTTCTTTTAAAGTATTGTAATAATTTTTTACTTCATCGCTTGAGGCTTCTATTTTTTCACTAAACGGCTTACGAATAAGCATAATTTTATTAGGCTCTTGTTCTTCTTCTATAGGTGGAATAACATTTATGTTTGTATCTTCCACTACTGCATTAGCATTAGTGGTTGCTAAAATTTGTTTTTTTTTACGATTTTGCACATAATTAACAGCCACTATTGAAAGGAATCCAGCTGTTAAAGCATACATAGAAATTGTTAATACATAATTAATCCAAATTTCCCATGTTGCCATCTTTCTATAAGATCTAGCATTAGGGGCAATTCCGTTATAAGTACCAGAATTAACTAATGTATAACAAATATTTTTGATTGCTTTTCTAATAACATGTAATGATGTGATTGAAGAACTATCTTTAAAAATATCTGTCATTGATTGACCTTTAATTCCAGAGAAAGCAGTTAGGTAGAAGTCATTACCACTTCTAATCATTTGATCCATTTCTACTTTTGGACCATAGTCAGTAATAACCATACCCTCGAATCCCCATTCATTTCTTAATACGCCAGTATTTAATGACCAGTTTTGTGCTGCCATTACTGGGCCAATACAGTTAAATCCAGTCATAACGCCATTACAACCACGGATAACTTTATATTCGTTTTGTTTTGTTTCTGTATTGTAATAATATAATTTTTGACGAGCAGTTTTTGTGCAAATTTCGAATGGTTTTAAATATAATTCACGAATTGTTTGTTCATTAGCCCAAGTCATAACCATTTGTTGTCTATTAGATTCTTGTTCATTAAGTGCAAAATGTTTCATATATGTATAGATACCACCATCAGCAGCGCCAGACATAATATTTGCACTTATTACACCAGACATTACTGGGTCTTCTGAAATATATTCAGCATTTCTTCCACCAAATGGAGATCTATGTAAATTCATAGCAGGAGCATATAGGCCTTGAACATTATTAGAAATTCCTTCTTGCCCCATTGTTTTACCTCTTTGATAAGCTAAGCGAGGATTAAATGTACAAGCAGTAATTGTTTGAGATGAATAATTACACCATCTCCAGTCTTTTTTAGAACCAAATGTTGAGAATCCATCTGGTCCATCAAAATCTTCTGTAGATATCTTATTAATTGCATCAAGCGCTCCAGTATTATAAGCACCATAGCCTAATAATTTACCGATTTGATCAAGATTTTCTTTACTTTTAAATGAAATTTGATTTAATAAATCATCCCAAGATTCATCATCATAATCTACACCACGATAACTAGATAAAACTAATCCTTTTTGTTCAATCTTAAATGGTCTAGTGTCACGAACTTTAGACCCTTTTTGATTACCAAGAACCGGATGTTCTCTAACATCCATAACGCTTGATTTATAAGAATCAAATTCTTCTTTATAAACATCTTTTAATGTTCTATCTGCTTCAGTTGGAGTAGTTGGGTATGTAGCAGTGAAATCTTTTCTAGATAAATTAGTAATTCCATCTTCGTTCATAAAATCACTACTAGATTGGAACATGTTTGTAGCCGCTACAAATTCGCCACCATTTTTAGCTTCTCCTGTTGGATTACCTTCTTTATCTAATTTAGATTGTCCATCTTTTTCACTTTGTCTTGGATTAGAATTATCATAGAAGATATCTTTAGAATTGTTATATGTCCAAGTATCGAAATCTTCATGAGCATTCTTTCCTAAGTGAATAGTGTAATTACCTTTTTCTAGGAAATAACAGCCCTTAGTTCCATCACCATTATCTCTTTTATAATAATAAGAAGACATTTCATCAATATTGAAACTTACATCAATTGTTTGACTTTTGCCTTTTTCAATAGTATCAGTCTTATCAAATGTAATTAAATTTTTTGATGATTTTTCAATTCCATTTGCTTTATCAAATTCGGTATAAGGTGCTTCATAATATATTTGAACAGCATCTTTACCTGCAACATCACCAGTATTGCTAACTTTTACAGTTAATGTAACTTTATTACCACTAACTTTTTGGTCTACTATTTCTTGCGTAAATGATGTATAACTTAAGCCATGCCCAAATGGGAAAGCTACTTCTTCATCATAATTAATTTTTCCTTCTTTATAAGCTGTCTCATACCATCTATAGCCAACATAAATACCTTCTTCATATTGCACGAATGTGCCATTAGAGGAGCCATTAAGTTGTTTGACATTTGTATAAGTCATTTGTGGATTACCAGTTTTATATGTATCTAAACCTGCAAATCCAAAGTTAACGTTTGCTGGTATTTTTAAGAAATCTTTTGACCATGTATCAACTGTTTTACCACTTGGATTTACTTTGCCAGATAAAATATCACCTATAACCCCAGCTCCAGCACTTCCTGGACTAGGCATATATAAAATTGCATCACACAAATTATCAACATCATCATTTATTTCGATAATATTAACAGAAGTACTAATTAAAATTGTTTTTTTACAATTTGCTTTCATAAAGCGTAAGGTTTTCATTTCATCATCTGTTAATTGAAGAGCGTGCTTAGATCCACCTTCATAGCCATCCATTTTTAGGTCAGCACCTTCGCCACCGCCTCTACTAACAGCCATAATACCAATTGTTCCATTTAAATCTGATTCATGTCCAACATACGAATCAAACGCTAATGAATATAATGAGGTCCTTGTATGACCGACAATAGTTTCAACCACTGATGGAGATGCGTTTGCAGCTTCTTTTACTGCAATTACTTTAGCAGTTTTTGTTAAATTTTCTATTGTACTATTTACTGTAAAACTTTCTTTAATAGATTGCGATAAAGATTTAGTTTCTAATTTAGCACCATTCCAGTTACTAGAGCCTCCTGTAAAACCTGAACGATAATAACTATATCCAAATGGAGCAATTACATCATTTTTGTTTAATGGTAAACAGTTCTCATTTTTTAATAAAACTACACCTTCTTCAGCAATTTTTGCTGTTAAATTAACGCTTTCTTCAAGTGCCTCGGTATCAGATTTCTTTTTATAATAATCTGTATCAATATTTTTATTTTCTTCAGTTACAAGCTCGCCTTGTCCAAATACTGTATTTAATGTTGGACTAAATATGCTTGAGAAAATAGGTACCGCAATTGCAATAGCTAATGTGAACGCACTAAGAGGTACGAATATTGAAGCACATTTTTTAGTCGACATTATCTTTTTTTCTTTTTTACTCATTGTTACTTCTCCTATTTATAAGTAATTGTTACACTCTTCCAGTTACCACATGCATAGCCGCCATAAGCAAAACTATTTTCTTTTAAGTAACCTTCAATTGAAATACGAATTGTATTAGTTCCTTTACTTAATTTAATCTCGCCTAATTCAATGCTATTGAATTGTCTCATACATAAATCGTCTGCCATACCCCATTGTCCTTTTGCTGTTGTAAGGTCATAGTTTTTAGATGCTTCTAAATCATCAGCGGCATTAATCATATGGCCATAGGCAATGGCATCTTTATTAGTTTCAAATGATTTTGTTTCACCATTAACTGTATTTGTTAATTTAACTATTTTTGACATATCTAAATCACGTGATCCAATCCAAGATTGAGTAAAACCGTCTATTCCTGTATCGTAGTCTTTAAATTCACCGCTTTTATAAATATAAGAGTTTGTTGCAATTTCAGCAGAAATAGATATAGTTATTTCATGATCAGTTTCAACCACATATTCAAAATATGATCCACTTGATACTTTTTCTAAATATCCACCAGCTGCACCGACAATACCTGCTCTTCTAGTATCTTCTTCATCAGTTTGATCATGATATTGAATTGCCATATTACTTAAAGAATTTAATTTTTGAGTAATAACATTATTAACTGAAACATCAACATTATAAGTAGCTTGTTGATATTTTAATGTTACCTTACCATCAACGAACAATTGTTGATTATTAACAATTTCAATATCATCATTATTAATTACTCCTACTTCAATTCCATCAGCGTTATAGCCAACAAATTCAGCACCTGTTATATCAAATTTATCTCCTGCTTCATAAGTCATTTTCGTTGGAGCTGATTTCATTTCCATTGAAGCAACAACATTATCAACGTTTTCATCGACATAAATTATTTCGACGTTTTTCCAGTTACCACAGCCAGAGCCCGCGTATCCCCAAGAACCTTGATTATAACCAATACCAATCTCAATATTGTTAGTTCCTTCTACAATATCTACTGTTCCAATATGGATTCTTTTAAAATTATTTAGTAAAAAGTATGTACAAGCAGGCCATGCCGATGTTTTGATTGCTTCTTCTTGTCCAATACTTGCAGGATTCATGTCACTTGTTAATCTAGTTTCAGGAATTTTAGCATTTTTACTCACTTCATATTCTTTATCATTATTTTTTAGTGTTAAGAATTGGCTAAAATCAATTGCTTGTGAGCCAGTAAATCCATTTACCGCCCCTGGCCAAATTGTTGAAGCGATTCCGCCAATCATTTTATTAGAAGCGACATTAGCATAAATATCTAGTTTTCCTTTAGATGATTTTGCTTCATATGAATAAGTAATTTTGCTATATGCTGAAATGTTTTCAATAAATTTTGTCCCATCTAACGAAGTGTTTTTCTTTGCTACTCTTGTATCAACATCAGTGGAATCAGTACCAACCACTTCATTACTTTTATTACGATCATGAACTGGTTCAACATATTTAATTTCTGATGAATCATTATTTTCAAATTTTGAAAATATTTTATATGTAGAATAACCATCTTTAACACTATTAACACTTGTTACTTTGCTTCCTTTAGAACTATAAAGTACGCCATCTAAAGAATAAGCATATGGTCTTACTTCAAAATGCGTATCTAATGCACTTGAAGGAACATTAATTAAAGTATAAGTAGCAAAATATTTATAATTGGAAGTATTATCAAACTCTGACATATTTGATTCATTATATGTTTTGCTACCCGCTACTAAGGTAGTGTAAAGAGTTGATACATCTCTAGAATAACTAAACCATTCATTATTGTAATAATAATTTACATCAAATCCTATTCTACTATATAGAGTACTTGTATCACTCCAAACTACTGCAGACACAAATCGAATATTATATGTATTGTTTCCATTATCTAAAATTTGTGCTTTTGCATTAGATATCATTGCTCCATCTTCTGTTGCATCATCAAATGAAACATTAGGATTTTTAGACATTCTTTTATTAAATTTAATTGTTTTTTCTTGCTTTAAGGCATAATCATCACTTTCATCAAAGTAATAATCTTTAGTTTCATTTGTTGGATTGAAACTAATCAAACTAGAAAATAAACTAATTACTAAAATTGATATTATCTTTTTCATATTATTTTTCTCCAAATGTATCTCCATCCCAAGATGGTTCTGTATCATTAATTGTAAAATTGCTTGAAGTTGCAAGAACATCTTCAACGCTTATTTCTTGCACTACTATTGTAGGTTTTAAATATTCTTTCATTTGTTTTATTCTCCTTATTTAAATGTAATAGATATACTCTTCCAGTTACCACATGCATAGCCACCATAAGCAAAACTATTTTCTTTTAAGTAACCTTCAATTGAAATACGAATTGTATTAGTTCCTTTACTTAATTTAATCTCGCCTAATTCAACGCTATTGAATTGTCTCATACATAAATCGTCTGCCATACCCCATTGTCCTCTTGCTGTTGTAAGGTCATAGTTTTTAGATGCCTCTAAATCATCAGCAGCGTTAATCATATGGCCATACGCAATGGCGTCTTTATTAGTTTCAAATGACTTTGTGTCACCATTAACTGTATTTGTTAATTTAACTATTTTTGACATATCTAAATCATACGAGCCAATCCAAGATTGAGTAAATCCTTCAATTCCTGTATCGTAATCTTTATACTCCCCTCTTTTATAAATATAACCATTTGAGGCAATTTCAGCAGAGATAGATACAGTTAATTCACTATCACTTTCAACCACATATTCAAAATATGATCCACTTGATACTTTTTCTAAATATCCACCAGCAGCACCGACAATACCTGCTCTTCTATTATCTGTTTCATCAGTTTGGTCATGATATTGAATTGTCATATTTTCTAAAGAATTTAAAGTTTGCTTTATTGTTCCACTAACTTTAACGTCTACATAAAACTCAACATTTTGATATTTAAGTCTTATTTTTGTATCTACATATAAACTTTGATTATCAAGAATCTCTATTTTAGAGTTATCTATTTTTTCAATTAAAACTCCATCAGTGTTATAACCAACAAATTCTGCACCTGTTAAATCAAATTTTTCTCCTGGTTTATATTGTAATTTTGTCGGAGTGCTAGTCATTTCAATAGTTTTTATTGTTTTATCCAAATTTTCATCAATATAGATAATTTCAATATTTTGCCAGTTACCACAACCAGAGCTAGCATATCCAAATTGTCCCTTGTTATAGCCAATATCAATTTCAATATTATTAGTTCCTTCAACAATATCTACTGTACCAATATGTATTCTTCTAAAATTATTCAATAAGAAATATGTACATGCACCCCAAGCGGATTTTTTAACATTCTCTTCTTGTTTAATACTCGCTGGATCCATATCACTAGTTAACCTTGTCTCAGGAATTTTAGCATCTTCACTTACTTTAAACTCTTTATCGTTATTTCTTAATGTTAAGAATTGACTAAAGTCCATTGCTTGTGAGCCAGTAAATCCATTTACCGCCCCTGGCCAAACTGTTGATACATCTCCACCAATATATTTACTTGATGCGACATTAGCGTATATGTCAAATTTGCCTTTTGTTTCACTTGATTCATATGTGTATTGGAATTTACCATACGCAGAAGCATTTTCTATAAATCTTGTACCATCTAATGATGTATTGTTTTTAGCTGCTCTTGTATCAACATCAGTAGAATCAGCACCAACTACTTCATTGTTCTTATTACGATCATGTACAGGTTCAACATATTTGATTACTGAATCTGGGCTTGTCAAGTCGGAAGTAATTTTAGATTTAACCGAAATTGGTAATGTTACTTTTACATTATTATAAGTTAACTCAATAGAAGTATCGCTTGGTGTTAAAGCTTTTGTATTTGATATTTTTACTTTTGACATATCTACATCATTCATTAATCCAGTGCTATCTTCTAAATACATATAAGCGCCATCTAATGAGAATTTTTCACCTACGATATATTCTTGTTTAGGGTATGAGGAGAATTTTAATGTTTCGTTTTTAAATTTTTCACCTTTTTTAACATATCTTAATTCGATGTTATCCCAGTTGCCACAAGCTATTCCTTGGTAAGCATATCTTCCACCACTAACTTTCTTTTGGTTAAAGTCTAGTTTGATGCTATTCATACCCTTTTCAAGAGTAACTTTTCCAAGCCATCTTCTTTCAAAATTACGCATTGCTCTATTAACAACCGCAAACCAACGAAGAGTTGTTGTAGATAAATCTTCTTCCTCATCCAAATCAGCTTCTGTTACCATTGTTTCTTTGATATTTGCAGTTTTTTTATTCTCTACAACTTTACCATTATTACTAATTTGCATAACATCAGCTAAATCTATTTTATATGATCCTTTAACACCTGTTGCATATTTAGATGATACATTGCCCCAGCAATAACTATTAGATGCAACGGAAGCAAATAAATAAATTTCATCGCCTTCATTATCTGTATCAAAATCATAAGTAAAACTTGATCCATATGAAACGTCACTTAAGTATGAAGTAACAGAACCATCAACATTTGATTTTGCTTCTACTGTTGCAGTACGGCTATCTACAACATTAACTTTTGGGTCATCACTTGTTGGATCTGGCTCAGTGCCATTTTCATTTAAGGTATGTTCTACTTCGTTATATTTTACCGGAGCATCACCCATCTGTTCACATTCACTTATCAATGTGTTAGAAACATTAATATCTAATGTAGTAGAGTACTTTCTCCACTTAAATGTAAGTTGTTTGTCTTCTGCTCTTAATGATCTACTTGGTTCAATTTTAACATCAGCAGGATCAACTTCTACTTCGTCTCCGTCATCATAAGCAGTAAATGAAAACATTGATGCCTTTGGTTTTTCACCAACGAGAAAATTAGTACGTGAGCCCAAATTAACATCAATACCAACACCATACCACTCGCCATCATCATTTGCATTATTACCACTGCAACCTGTTAAACCAGCAAGTGCACTAGCAAAGATAATCGATAGCAGCCATAATTTGTTTTTTGTCTTCATATCTAGTTAATAAACATATTAGTGCGATTATGTTTATTTATCCTTTCTTAAATTTTATTTTTAATAAACATCGAAAAAACGCCCATGCACTATGTGAGCGTTTACATTTTTACATATTGAAATATATAGAAACAAAAATTGTCATAACTAGTCAACGAAATGTCATAATCGGTTTTTGAATTATGATTAATTAAAGAAACAAATAGTTAAGCTAAATACATTGTTCTTATAGTTAAATATTGCTTGTCCATTATATTTATTAGCAATGTATTCAATCGACTTAGTTCCAAAGCCATGAAATTTATTATCTTGTTTTGATTTAGGCATTCCATCTTCAAATTCAACACCTTTGCTACAATAGTTTTCAATTTTTATCACTGTAGCATTATTTCTTCTAACAACATTTATAAAAATAGAACGATATTGTTCATCTTCTTCTTTAAGTGCTTTAATTGCGTTTTCTAAAGCATTTTCAAACAAAGAATAAACATCATTATTTTCCATAAATGCAAGTAAGGTTCCATCAATTATTGGCACTAAACGAATATTATTTTGTTTACATACCAAAGATTTCTCTGATAATACCATATCTAAAACTGGGTTATCTGTTTTTATCTTAGAATCATAAATATCAACTGTAACAGATAAATCATTAAGTCTTTCAATTTGTGCTGGTGTAGAACAAGTATCTTTTAGTGATTCAATAGCGTGTTTTAAATCATGACACTTAATATTAATTAGTTCCATTGTCTCTTTACTACTATTAAATTTTTCATCTTGGAATTTTAGTGTTTGTTCTAGTATTTCTTTTTCGTCGCTAAGTTTTCGGGTATGGAAAATATTATATTGCACCGCTAAAATAAAGAAACAAGCAATCATGGCATATATTCTTGCGGAAATAAATCCAACATCATCTTTTGATTGTTGGGCATACATTGATAATATGTTAACAACAAGTATGGCAATAAATGATGTTAATGTAACAACATTATTACTTAAATTACTAACATCGTTTTTCTTGATTAATTTAATAAACACAAAGAAATAACAAGAATAAATTAACGTATACGAAAGCACTAATGAGATAATATCCCAATTCTTTACACTAGTTAATGGTAAAAATTTAATTAATAACTGCCAAAAATTATCACCAAAGTTTTGAATGGCGTAAGCAGAAAGCGATAGAAATAATAATTGTTTTAGTTTTATATCATATGTCATCATTAATGGGAATAATGAAAGTATAAAAATAATCAAAAATATTGTTCTAAACCAACTAATCTTTATATCAATATTCCAATAAACAAATACCGCCGATAAAGAAAGAAATAAAACTGTAAAACAAATGTAACGTAATACCCAATACATTTTCTTTTTGGCATACGTAAAAGTAATGGTTTCCGCAACTATAAGAGGCAAGATAAAACGATACAAGTAATAAAATATTGCTTGTTCAAACTCATAGTTCTCGTACATTAAATAGCATCTCCAATATATTTAGTTAATGCTTCTAAGAAACTTTTCTTTTTAGCGCGAGATATTGGTAAGACAATATTCTTTATACTAACTGTACTATTCTTTAAATCAACATTGGTACAATACTTTAAATTAACAAGATAAGAATTATCACATCTTGCAAAACAATAATCTTTTAAAATATCATCATATTTTTTTATTCGATCACGTATTGATATTTCTTCGTTAGTGGTTACTATTTTTAAAATGTGAGAGTTAACTTCAATATAACAAATATCATCTATATCAATTTTTTTAATCATACTTTTAGATGATACGACAATATAATTTTTATTTTCACTAGCAATATATTTAATAGCTTTTTCAATAACAAATGTAAAATCATATTCTTGAATTGGTTTTACAATATATCCAAATGCATTAATCTTATATCCTTTGATGGCATATTGTGCAGAATGAGAAATAATAACTATTGGCACATATTTATCAATCTCTCGAATTTGACGTGAAACTTCTAATCCATCAATTTGAGGCATTTCAACATCCATAATAATAAGGTCAAAATTGCCTTTAAAACTTTCTAAAAATGCAAAACCACTATAAAAATCGTGTATAACAAATCCTAATTTCTTTTGGTTATCAAAATCAGTAAGAAGTTTATGACAAATACTATGGTATTTTTCATCGTCTTCAACTATAGCAATTCTAATCATGGTAGCACCTCTATAATTAATATTAGACTATAAAAAAGAATTAATCAAATAAATTAAATTTTAAAAGACTCTCATTGTTATAAACAATGAAGCTAAAAAATTTCATTACAAAAAAGCAATTAATATCATTTTTATATTAGTTTATTTTATTTTTTATCTTTCTTTTCCCAACTATGAGAATTGCCTGTTTTATTAACATAAGATGGATCTGGTTTATCTACTTTTTTAATATAAGCAACATCATAAAGATTTCCGCTCTTAACTTCAATTTTATTTTCTTTTTCTAATTTAATTTTGAATGTAAATACTTTATCTCCATCTTTTTCAATTACTTTTCCATTATGAATGAATGTAATATGTTTTTGGTTAGAATATACGTTAATTGTCGCTTTTTTATCAGTACGATTAATGTATCTTTTACTTGCAATATGAACAAATGGTTCATCTGACCAATATGCTTTATATAAATAGAATGAATCTTTTTTAATCTTACGATCAATAGTAACTAAACCTTTATGGTTTCTTCCTGGTTCTCCACCTTGATCTCTTCCATCACTAGCAAAGTCAAACATATTCCAAACATGGGTTGCCCATAAATATGGATGTCTAGTAAAACATCTTAATAAGAATTCATGGTAGTGCGCTTGATATTCTTCGCTATTATCACCAATTTTTGGATGTGAACTATGTAAGTTTGGCATACCTTCTGCACCATATTCTGAATATCCTAAACAACGTTTTGGATATAATAAATGGAATAAATGAATCCATAAATCATTTAAGAATAATCCTGGTACATACCAACCTAAATAAAGGTTCCAAGAAACAACATCAGTAATATGTGCAATTTTATTCATTGGTCCACACATTGCAAAGCAAGCAAGAACTGTTTTACGATTTGGGTCGATTTTGTGTACTAAATCATTCAAATATACATGATCTGCGATTAAATCTTTTTTATCAGCTTTAAACATTGTAATTTCATTAGAAATACCCCAAACTGCAATAGATGGGTGATTATATTGTTGATAAATCAATTCTTTTAATTGTTGTTCAATATTATCTTTAGCATTAGGCATATGTTTAGAAATATAAGGCACTTCTGCCCAAATAACTAAACCATATTTGTCACATAAATCAAGGAAATAGTCATCATGTTGATAATGTGCTAAACGCACCGTATTAGCGCCAATATCAAGGATAAGGTTCATATCTTCTTCTTGATCTTCTTTTGAGATAGCATTACCTTTTAATAAGCGGTCTTGGTGTCTAGAAACACCACGTAATGGATAAGATACACCATTTAAGAAGAATCCTTTTTTAGAATCATATGTAAATGTTCTAAAACCAAATTGATGTGACACTTCATCTATTACTTTATCGTTATCCATTAATTTTGCTTTAGCAACATATAAGTAAGGATCTTTTTTACCATTCCATAAATGAGGATTATTAATAACAATTTCTTCTTTATTTTTAGCTGTTTTAATTAAATTATTATCTGCATCATAAATTTCAATTACGATATCTTTATTAGATTTTGTGAAGGCTTCCACAACTACTTTACCTTCATTATTTGAAACAACTGGATCAATTTTAATCGGTAAAGCACCAAAATAATCATAATCAAAATGAGCTTTATCTAAGATAATAAGATTAACATCACGATAAATTCCACCATAGAAAGTAAAATCAGCCTTTTGAGGATATACTTTATCATTTTCACTATTATCTACTAAAACCACTAATTCGTTATGAGGTTTAACAAATTTAGTAATATCAAATCTAAATGCTGAATAACCGCCATCATGTTTACCAACAAGTTCATCATTTAAATAAACAGTTGCGCTTGCGTTAACTGCTTTAAATTCTAGATAAATATCATGGGTATTAACATCTTCATTTAAGTCAAAAGAATGTGTGTACTTTAAAGTTCCACGATAATAATCCGCTCCACCATCTTGGCCATCAATACCATTCCAAGTGTGTGGTAAATCGATATCATGTGTAACTTTATTTTGGTCTTCAAATTTCCAACTTTTGTTAATGTTTTTAATAATTTTCATAATCATCGCTCATTTCTATAATTATAATTATAGTTTATTTATGATAGCAATTACATTGCATTATTTTTTTCATAATATTGCAATTTGTAAACCGCTAACATTTATAAAATAATTGTTTAAACTCTTCTTCGTTTACGCAATTATTTTTATCATTTATTATCCAATTTAATATTTAAAAGTTCAATTAATCTTATATATTTAAATACGAAATTCGTTTTTATATTACACTAAATTTAATCTAAAATATCCCAATAACCAGTCTTCCTTGACCCTACTCTTTTTACTATATTTAATTTCATCAGTTTATCTAAAGATCGATAAATGGTAGCTTGAGATTTCTTTAATATGGTGGCTAATTCTGGTATAGTTAAATACTTATTATCTTTAAGTGCTGATATAACTTTTTTATCAAAACTATTCGTATTATCGTTTCTCTTATCATTGATTTTACTATTTAAGAAATTAACATTTCTTTCAAATATGAAAGTAAAACCAAATTCATCGTTTATATATCTATATTCCGTGCCATTTTGGGCACATAAAGTAAATGTCCTATCAAATCCCGTACCAAAAGAATCAATAAGTCCATACTTAAATAGGACGGACGCTATTAAGATATTTCTTATTTTACTTCCAACTTTTCCTGATGCAAATCGTGTTGGATTTATATTTTGAAGGATTGGACCTGGATTGTATATTCTTATTGATGATTTAAAAATAGTGTATTGATTAAAATCGCCAGATTTAGCATAAGAAGCATGGACAAAAGAATTTATAACAATTTCTCTAATTGCTCTAACTGGTATTTCTGGAATTTCTTCTCTTTGTACACCCACAATAAGTGATTTATAAGAAATATGGTTTTGGATATAACTTATTGCTTCACGAATGCATTCGAAAATATTACCTTTAAATTCTTTGATTTCTCCAAATTCTGTTCGGGAATCAGTAGGATAATTAGCTTCTTTTATAGTTAATGGTTTGGTTTTACCAAATAGATAAAGACCAGCATTATTTAATTTTCCATTAATAGTTAATAATCCTAGTTTTTGTAATGTTTCTTCACTGTTTCGATAAATATAATTTAATCTACCTTTTTCGTTAGCAGTTCTTACAAAATCAATTAATAAGTCTTCATCAACATCATCAGAATTAAACTCTGTTTCTTGATTTTCCCATTTGGAATAATTGTCTTCTTTTTGCTCGAAAAAATGTTGTAACATTAAGGGCTCCATAGATATATCAGCATCATTTACTCTAATATAAAATCTTCCATACGCTGAATATGGCGTATCATCGCCTTCAACATGGACTAAAATTACTTTTCTACCATCCATGTCAATATCCTGTATATTTAATTTATTAGGAAGAGGCTTTAAATTATTTTGAATTTCATGAGTAATGTCCGCTAAAGTTTTATTTTTAACACTAACACCCAATACTTTCCCATCATCATCTATGCCAAAATAAACATCACCTTTGTTAGATTTGTTTAGCATTGCGCTTAATGAAATAATTCCTTCTTTTAATAACGCCAGTGATTTTCTAAGTTCTATGGTTTCATTTTCTTTAATCATAACTATTTTCTCACTTTCATTTTATCTTATCATTTATCTACTCACTTATCTTTTTTTTGATAAGATAAACGAATAATTAGCTAGATTTTTTTAATTATTTTAGATTTACTGAAACATAAATCTAACATTTATGTATTACTAGATAATTTGCCAAAAAATCTTTAGCTTTTTGTAAATTGTTTAATGTAAGTTCATTAGATTACATAAAAATTATTTGAATTTATATTTTCCTTTTCCTTTTCCCTTAACAGTTTCAATAATTTCAAGTTCTAATAAATAATTTATATAGTTTGTTCCTGATCCATTTGATATTTTTAAATATTTTACAATCTCGCCCCTACTGAAAACATCATTAAAAAACCTATTATAAACACTTATCAATGCATTCTTAATTGTGAAGGAGTAATTTGATCCAGTTATTTTTCCAAAGCAATCAATTGTATTAATTTTAACATTTGAACCAATTCCAAATAATTGTTCATCTTTATCAATGTCTAAATTTTGGCCTTCACTATTTAATTTTTGACTTTCAATGTCTAAATTTTGGCCTTCATTATTTGATTTTCGGCTTTCAATGTCTAAATTTTGGCCTTCACTATTTAATTTTTGACTTTCAATGTCTAAATTTTGGCCTTCACTATTCAATTTTTGACTTTCAAT